>PVMK01189115.1_pt2 | contig 19409 bp, 19 predicted proteins | sample 1853481 | NCBI WGS metagenome assembly PVMK01 (sample SAMN08533507, study PRJNA380276) | Marine sediment metagenome, whole genome shotgun sequencing project. | reverse complement strand
CAATAAACGACCTTGATCGAGCGACTTCGAGGATGATTTCCCGAATTACCGATATTTACATCGCACCGGAGGTCGGGCCCATGTTTCGGATGTTGAATCCGGCCAATCGGGATGAAGCAGTTATTGAAACGGCGGCTGCTAATTTCGCCAAGTATTTCGGATTCCTCGAGTATTTCATGGGAGACGGGCCCTTTTGTGTTGGCGCTAAGGCGACTCTGGGTGACTGCGCGCTCGCGCCCCACATGATGTTGATGAAGAAGGTCGTCTTTCCAAATATTGAACCGATCGCGGATCCGACCGAGGGCGGCGGAAGACTTGCAGACTGGTGGCAGGCGATAGAGGCCGACCCGGTTTGCGGGGAAACCGTCGGGGAATATGGTCTTGCCGTGGATAGCTTCATGCAAGGGATGGGCAGCGAATTATCAATAAATAATGCGCTTTCCGCTCCTGCGACTATAATCCCGATCCACGCGCCCGTAGCTCAGCTGGATAGAGTACCTGGCTTCGAACCAGGGTGTCGGGGGTTCGAATCCCTCCGGGCGCGCCAAATTCGAAATGGGGTCCTTCGGACCCCTTTTTTTAAGCTCCATCCAGAGTTCGAACGATGTCGCCTGAAACGCGCCCGTTCGACTAAGTTACTATTTGAACGAACGATGAAAAAATTGGCCGAAGCAAATGCTTACAGATTTTTTTGGTCTAATTAGCAAGCAGGTGTGATGACTTGATTGCCAATCGTCTGTCACGAAGAATCAGTATCGATCGTGCTCGGGAAACTGTGTGGGCCCTGTGTTTCGCGACGCTGATCTCGTCCGGCGTCGATATCGCTGTTTCACTGGGCCTCGGGACCGGAATGGTACTGCCCCCTCCCGCGCCTTATTTCGCATTGATTCTGTTCCTGGGTCTTGCGGGTAGTGCACTGCTGGGCTTCGTCCTCGGTGGTCTCGGCACCAGTCTCGTTGTATCGGTTGCGGTCTGGGCGTTCCTGAATGCTTGGTCAAGCGGCGGACTGATCGTGGCGTTCATTTTTGGCGGCGGTGTCTGGGCGCTGCTGTCACTGAGCCGCCGCTGGTCCACTGCGGCCGCAATCACGGGCGCACGCATCGGTGCAGCGACTGGTGCGGCGCTCGCGATCTGGCCCGTACTCAGTCGACAACTGCCGGTCTCGATCGGTTCCGATGCGCCACTGAATGCTCTGGCGACCCTATCCATCGCTGCAGCAGTCTATCTTTTGCTGGTGGTTGCCGGCGAGCAGGGCCGCGCCGGCGCACGCCGCTGGGTGGAAACCGGGCTCGTCCTGGCTCTCGTTCTGTTCGCGTTCAACACGGGTTACGAGGCTAATCGATTTGGGCCCCGATGAATCGCCGAATTACCCGGATCGAGTGGAGAGTTCCCGGTAGCCCGCACGTTATTCTGCTCGTGCTCGACACGGTGCGGGCCGATCGGATGTCGGTCTATGGCTATGAACGCCCGACGACACCGCGTCTCGAAGAATTTATAGCGCGGCATGATAACGCCGTTGTGTATCCGCTCGCGTTCGCGAACAGCAGCTGGACATTACCGTCTCATGCATCGTTGCTTTCAGGGCTTTTGCCATCCGAACACGGCATCCACTACCGGCAAAATGCGAATGAGGACGTGAACAGAACGCTGACAGCCGAGCGTATGCTTGCGGAAACCCTGCGACAGGCCGGTTATCGCACCGGCGCGAGTATCTCTAACCTGCGTCTCACTCGCACGCCAGGGCTGCTTCGCGGCTTCGACTGGTGGTACCGGCCGCCGCAGACTCGCCCGCTGCGTTTACTCGGCGAAGGAATGCGTACCGTATTTTTTGTACGAGGTAGTGGGTTTTGGCGCGGATCCGACAAGCCCGGAAGATTAAGTTTGCGCGACAAAATTATTCGCGGCACCTTTGTTGACGACGTTTTCGAATGGGTATTTACGGCCTATGCGCGTGCCGAAAGTGTTAACGCGGGCGTGCTCGCCTTTCTCGATGCCTGCGGCGACGGGCCGTGTTTCGTATTCGCAAATTACATGGAGGCACACAGCCCGTTTTTGCCGGCGCCACCGCATGCGGGCTTGTTCAATTCCGGTGATGTCAGCGGCCGCAATATTCTGGAAGATCTTTCGGGTCGCTATGATGAAGAGATCCACTCACTCGATGCCCGACTCGGTGAGCTGATTGATAAGATCGAATTAAGGGGGGAACTCGACAACAGCTGGATAGTGATCACATCCGACCACGGCGAGTCGTTTGGCGAGCACGGCGTGACATATCACGGCACTTCGCTTTATAACGAGCAGGTGCGCATTCCCCTTGATCATCAAACCGCCTGCTGGAGAACGGATCGCTGTGATCCGGACACCGGTCAGTCTTGTCGATATCACATCAACCCTGGCCGGTGTTGCTGCTCGCGATTTTCTTGGCGTCGGCGTTAGTCTTTCCGGTGTTCGCCAAGATCCCAGGCCACCTGCTCAGATGCAGCTTTACCGCACGCATTCGTTGCACGGGGGGTAGCGTCAATCCTTATCCGACACGCGCAGTGGCACAGGGTGCCTACAAGCTCATCGACAAGGGCAATTTACAGGAAATGTATAATTTGACGCGAGACCTCAAGGAGCAGGAGAATCTGACTGGTCGCGCTTTCTTAGCGAAGCGCCGTAGCTTGTTCGCTTCGATGTCAGAAATGCCGATCGACTCTTCCGAAGCGCCCGAACAATCTGAGAAAGAAAATATGTCGGAAGACGACCGAGAGACACTACGCGCACTAGGCTACCTCGAATAGCGCGGGTAATTCTTGCACTTTGCGTTATCGTTGACGATGAAGTGCTAACGGGTCAGAAGGCGCGCTGACTTACCAGGCGCGGACACGCCCGGTATCCAGATGCACGAAATTTGATTTCGGATAGTAACCGACACCACCAAGCCGCAAATCCAGGCCGGCCTGATGCAGTGTTTTCAGCGAAACATCTGTGAGTCGTACGTCTATCGCCCGGCCTTTCATATGCAGGCTTCCTTTCGCGACGCCGCCCGTCGAACTGCGCAGCATGGCGTTCGTCTCGGGTGAGCGGTAACCGGAAATGATCTGAAACTGGCCTTCGCTCCGAGTTCGGACGCTGATCGCGTACAGGATGTCCAGTAATTTCGGATCGATAGGATATGTCTCCCGGCTCCGAAAATCTCTTAGCAGATGATTGATCTCGTCGAGTGCATCGGTTCGATAGACCGCGTCTTCGAAATACACAATGTCCAGCGTTTCCCGGGTATGGGTGTGATAGAAGCCCAATCTTCGAGGCGCCTGTCTGGCGAAAACCGCCGGAGCAGGAAAGGTAATTGCGGGTAAAAATAATCCGATCGTTTTCAGGATGCGCCGACGTTCGGTAAAATGAATGCTTGCCATTGTGCTTTCCTTGCTGGCAATGAAGGTGTTCCGTCACTCAACAGGCTAGCTGATAGAATAGCTGCCGATGAGTGCGTTGGCAATTTATCTCAGGTGGCGCCAGCGCGCATTTCGCTCGGATCGAATGCTCGATCGAGCATCAGCAGCTTTGCCGAAAAGGGGTATGGATTTTGCAATCGCTATCGGTGCGCCAGTTAGTCGGCGTCAGATTGGTCCGGGTGATATCGGCAGCCTTTTTTTACGCGTTAGCTTTTCCAAAGCGAAACATCCGGGTCAAAAAGCAGGAATTTCGATATGGTTCGCACCGCGATGAGCGACTCGATGCCATGGCGCCCAATGATCCGGATCTGAAGCCTCATGAAGCCGTGGTCTATATTCATGGTGGCGGCTGGATATCCTGTAACAAGCGTTTTTATCCCGCTGATCTTCAGTTTCTGTGCGATGCGGGTTACCGGGTATTCAATCTGGAGTATCCACTGGCTCCCGAGCATCCTCACCCATACATGCTGCGGTCAATATTACGAGCAGTCGCCTGGATAAAACAGGAACATCCGGCAATTCGCTGTGTACATATGATGGGTGATTCCGCAGGCGCCAATCTAGCCGCGATGTACGGGGTACTTTTTTTAAACCCTGAGTTTCTGGCGAATCTGGGCGGAGATTTTTCGATCGACGATCTTCTACCGCCCAAAACTATCGTATCCCTTTACGGTCTGTTGGACCGGGGAACGTTGATTGGCGATGACCCCGAACAACTGAAATCCGTGGTCAGACTTTTTTTGCAAAGTTACGGTGGTACTGAAGTTCTGCGACCAGGGAAAATTTCGCCTGAAAACGCCATCACACCGATGGACCTGGACTGGCAGAATCATCCGCCGTGTTTCCTCGGCGTTGGTGATATCGATTTCTTGCGCGATTCATCGGATTTGTATGCCCGTGAACTCGGGACGCGTGGTATCCCGGTCGAGCACAAAACTTACCCCGATGCGCCACATGGCTTTTTCAACATGCGCCATGCCCAGACGCCAGCGCTGAGGCGCGATGTGCTGGCATTTTTAGCCGCTGTCTGATGCGCGATCCGAGCCGACTCGCGGGCCAGCAGGGTGAAGCCGCCCGAAAACTGTGACTTGATCTATAGGGACCCAATGCAAAAATTGGCAGACTGTCTGATGTCAGGTTACGTCTATCAATCGCGCATGTGGCGTTTTCTGAGATTGTCCGGGAGACTCGAAGATGAACCTAAATATTATTTTCGCAGGCTTTTCGCTGATTGTCCTCACGGCGTGTGGTGGATCTGCCGATATTGATTCCGCGGTGAGGCGGAAAATAAAAAGGAGTCGGTGTTCAGCGGTTACCTGTCGGCCGTCGATAAAGCCAAGGCCGCGCAACAGGCCACGAATGACCGGCAGAGGCAACTCGATGCGACATTAGGTTTCGATGATTCTTCGGCCACGGGCCAGCACACCTTGGGCATCGTCGATCCCGGAAGCGCACCTGAAAACGGCGATTCTTCCGGGGATGGATCGGTATTCGACGGCGCGGTGACCTCGATGAACGAGGCCAGGTCGACTCGAGACATGCTGAACAATCGGCAGCGCAAACTCGACGCGATGTGGGGCGTTGAGCCGCAGTCCGCATCACATTTGGATAAAAATGACGAGCCCTCGACAAATGTTGAGCGTCCCACAGCCGAGGAAGGTATGTTGACGATCGTAGATCGGGCCAAACAGATTCAGCAATCGGCAAGCGAGCGGGAGAGGAACCTGGAAGCGACTTGGGGGGTAGAATCCCAGTCGGCCCGATAACAGATCGAAGCGACATCGTCTTGGCGGATGATTCGCAAATCGCATACCCTCGACATACTGAAAATCAGGCTCGACAACGGGCGTAAAAGGGGAACCCCGATCTTGGGATTTCATACAGGACGTTATCTTGCTCCGGGAATATTTCTGGTCGCCGGATTAATGCTGGCCGTTTCGGCGGTGGCCGAATCGACAGCGCGTATCAAAAATCCTTTTTACTCCACGCCACAGTGGCGGTTGTGGCATCTCGACCAGCAACCGGTCCGAGCGGGGGACAAGGTGCTCGTTCCGACACCGCCTCACAGTAGGGATATTCCAGTCGATCCGGGGCCGTCTGCGCCGGCCGAAAGATTTCTCGTCTACCGGAAAGGGTCGTCGGCTGACCAGAAATACGCAGGTATCTGGGACGATGTTTATGCAAGTGCAGACGGCAGGCACAGTTTCATGCCCCGCCAGTGGACCGATGCCTACGGTAATTCGGCGACACTGCGGGGTCAGCATATGGATCTGGTTATTTCGCCTGAAATCCGCTCCCTGGCAAAATTGGGGTTGACCTTCACGAGTCAGTCTACGACCGGGATGGGTCATGACCTGACCGACAGTTACGCCGAAATCGATAACCTCGAACGCTATTTCTGCTTTGCGAATACGTTACGGGCAGGTCCGGCCCATAGCTCCTATACCGAATTTCAGTTAGACCGGATAGATGACAAATATGATGCGATCGTGCCGTGTTTTTTTAACTCGGTAGGATCTTCGGGCAGCGAGGTCAACGCACTCGCCAAAATGATGATTGCCGGGGGGTACCTGCCGGCAGCAACCAAATATCGCCTCAAAGAGAATGGGCTCTACATTCCCACACTGCTGTACATCTGGAAGGCCGCTCTTCCGTACGACGTGCCGTATACCAATGAATTGAGGCACCGTGTTGCCTATGCCTCAAATGGCGGATCCGAAGATTCGTACCTGCCCAGACAGGTTGAGATTAATCATACGTACCATAAATATGATGAATCGAGGCATCTGAGGAACATGGTTGAACTTGCCAAATCAATGGACACAGCGCCGCCGGTTGCCCTTTTTCAGAGTGCGATAATTAATGGCGGCAGTATCGAATCGATTAACAAGACAACTATTCGTGTTCATCAGGGTTTAGGTCAGACGATTCGTATCAGGGTCTCGGCCCGCGAGAGTTTCGACCTGGAGGACCGACCACTGAGTTTTAACTGGAGCTCGCTCTACGCTAATACCGGCGCAATCATCGAGCCTTCCGAAAATGGCGAGGAGGCCGTCATAACGGTCCCGTTTGACGCACGATTGCCGACAGGGACGAACCGTGATCATGCTTACAGTTAACAACGGCTTGTACGACAGTAATCCTGCGATGATTAATGTATTTCGTCGGCAGGGTGCGGACAACCTGCGGCCAAGTTTGTCGGGTTTGTCCGACGTTACGGTGCTCAGTGGAGAGTCGGTACGTTTTGATATTCACAGCGAAGATCCGGAGGGCTTTCCTACCGTCCTTTACCGGTGGGCGAACGAGGTTGGCAATATCAACGGCAATACATTTCTGTGGAAAACCCCGCAAACTAAAGAACTGATTACTGAACCGGTCAGCATCATCACAACCGATGGTACGAGCGGTTATAACAGCAGGCAGGTTATGGTCACCGTTACGCCCACCCTGGCGGTTTTCACGGCAGACAAGACTGAAGGTTCGATTCCACTGGACGTTAAATTTTCTGCTGACGGATCGCGGGACATTGGCGGGCAGAACCTGATCTATGCGTGGGATTTTGACGACGGCCATATATCTTCTGAGAAAAATCCGCGGCACGTTTTTCAGGTGCCTGGATTCCATGAGGTTAGATTGACGGTGGCTGGGCCCACTGGAAGACACACGGCGTCTCAGTTTATTTTCGCGAAGCCTGACTGGAGCGAAGTTCTCATAAATGGCTGGAAAAACGACGGAGTCGATCCGTCGGTCTGGTCCGCTGCGGGACCCATGGATATTAGTGTCGAGCGGCAAAGAGATTTAAGTTTGTCACTGAAATTTCGGTCGGAGGAAGGGGTGCCTCGGAACAGTCCGATCAGCCTGACGAGTGTCGCGTCATTTTCTCCACCCCTTTCGGTCGAAGCAACATTCAAGAGATCGTTAAGGCAGAGAGGGGCCGGGATCGAAATTCTTGGGAACCTGATCGGTAACCTTGAGGCCGGGCTTTCACTCGACACCTCTATCGGGCATCAGAACGCCGATTTCACATGGACGTATCAGCCGATCGCCCGTCGATTAACCCGACCGGGCGCGCCGTCGAAATTGTTTGTCTACGTGACATCGGACCCCAATCATCCGGGGAAAAGTCCGTTATACCGGGCGACTTCAGACACCAGTGGAGACTCGTTATTTTATTTTGATGACCAGGTGTTGTTGGGCAACAAGATCAGATTAGTTGCTAAAAGCGGAAGCGGCCGATTCGAGATTTCAGAATTCGTGGTCAGGCAACGGCGGTAGATCACCGGCTAACCAATAACAATATCCGTCAGGACGTCCCGCACGACCTGCGTGGCGATCTCTATCAGGAGTATCTTTCCGTCCACGACGATGCGCTCGTAGCCCGCAGGCACGGGCGGTAGCGTGCGTTGAAGATCACCCGGAAGATATTGCTTGGCAATACCAGGCGGCAATGATTTGCCTCGCTGCAGATTTTTTGCAATGCCGGGTGGCAATCCCTTGTTCTTTTTAGGCTTGTGCTTCGAAAGCGCGTCTTGTCTTTGGTAGTAGCCCTGGATGACCGCGATCTCGCCGTCTGTAAAAACGACTTGAATCCCGATTTCATCTGCCACAGCCGACGGTGAGCCGAAAACAAGTGAAAGTAAAATGAGCGCTGACGCCAATAGCCGGTTCATAGCATTTCCGAGAGGTTGCTAAAGAGTGATAACCGTACCGCCATGAGACGCAACGCTGCTGTGATCGGCCTCACGATTCTTCTCACCTGAGCTGAACAACTCGGCATCGGGGATTTGCTGAGGTATCCTTGCAGGTGAACCATAATAGAATCAGGAAAAGTCATGTCTGGAACGTCTGACACGCGGACTCAGGGGGCTGGGAATGAGGCTTTTGTCCCACATGCTGCGGCGATTTATTCGTAAAGGGACGCTGCGCGTTATTGATTCTGACGGGCAGACCTTCGAATTTGTCGGTACGGAGGAACCGTTGGCTACGATCAGAATCCATGATCCCTCATTGCCGATAAAAATGTTCCGGAACCCGGAATTGCATGCCGGTGAAGCGTACATGAATGGAACTCTGACCTTCGAGGGATGTTCCCTGGAGGATTTCTTAGGGGTGTTCTCGATCAACCGGGCGACGATTGCATCGTATCCACTGCAGTCTGTTTTGCGCAGTATCTCGAAATGGGTTCGGGCGGTGCAGCAGCACAACCCGGTCGGTAAAGCACAACAAAACGTCGCCCACCACTATGATCTGTCCGCAGAAATGTACCGGCTGTTTCTGGACGAGGACATGCAGTATTCCTGCGCTTATTTCGAGAATGGGGACGAGTCGCTGGAGGACGCGCAGCTCAAAAAGAAACGCCACATCGCGGCGAAGCTTCGGCTCGAGGACGGGCAGCGAATTCTCGATATTGGTTGCGGATGGGGTGGATTAGCCATTGATTTAGCTCGGCGTGCCAATGTGGAGATTCTCGGTGTCACCCTGTCGGAAGAGCAGCACCGCATTGCAGTCGAACGGGCCAGGGCGAGTGGGGTATCCGACCGGGTTCGTTTCGAATTGAGGGATTATCGTGAGGTCACCGATCATTTTGACCGGATTGTTTCGGTCGGGATGTTCGAGCATGTTGGGGTTACGCGCTATGACGAGTTCTTCGGCCGGGTTTATGAATTGCTGGTCGATGATGGATTTGCCGTTTTACACAGTATTGGGCATATGAGCCCACCCTCTACGGCCAGCCCGTGGCTCAGAAAATATATTTTTCCAGGCGCCTATTCTCCGGCGCTTTCTGAGGTTTTCGCCGCGACCGAGCGGCAGCATCTCTGGGTCAGCGACGTCGAAGTACTGAGGGTGCATTACGCCGACACGCTGGTCGAATGGAATCGTCGTTTTCAGCAGAACAGGGCACGTATAGCCGAGTTATATGATGAACGTTTCTGCAGAATGTGGGAGTTTTACCTGATTAGCGCGGAAACGATGTTTCGTACCGGGGCACAGATGGTTTTCCAGATGCAGCTTGCGCGCACCCGGGATGCGGCCCCGCTTACTCGCGACTATATGTTCGCGACTGAAGATTCGTACCGGCAGGCCGATGAACGGCGGCAGACGGCGGCGTAGTTTCGCGTTCGCGAAAGATTTCGGGCAAGCCTTGCCCTTATTGGATTTAAGGCGTTCAGCTTGGGTTAAGTTACGGACGTTTATCCTGTTCCCGCGGATGGAAATCGGGTCCCGTAACTGCCATAAGGAGATCGTCATGGGAAACCTAAGCAGAATTGTTGCCGCAGTTTTAGTGAGTGTTTTTGTGCTGGGCGGGACTCAGGCGGGGGAGCGCTGGGCCGATTCCAGTGATACCCATTACGAGAGTGCGATCGTAACGGATGTTCAGCCCATCGTTCGTGTCGTGCAAATTTCGACCCCGCGAGAAGTGTGCTGGGACGAGCAGGTGCGCCACACGGCATACACAGGCGGACGCCGATATCGATCGCATACGCCGACCCTGGCAGGCGGAATTATCGGCGGTGTCATCGGGAATCAATTTGGTAGCGGTCGTGGCAGAACGGCAATGACGGTGGCCGGAACATTGCTTGGCGCATCACTGGGCCGAGACGTGGGCTTCAGGCATCGAGCTAAACACCGTAAGGCTGTGAATACGGTATACAGCACACGACGTCGATGCGAAATCGAGGAGGTTCTGCACGAAGAGGAGCGTCTCGAAGGGTACCGGGTTGCCTACATATATCAGGGAAAAACATATGTCACCCGGACCGAAGAGGATCCCGGGCGCGAAATCAGAATTCGGGTTCAGGTCAGTCCGGTTGATTATTATTGACGGAGAGGACTGACCCGCCTGGCGGGTGCCGAGCTACAGGCTGAGCCTTCGGGAATCCTGAATGGAATCCCGAAGGCTTGCGCCGTCGCTTACTTATTTCGACGCTTTATTATCTGCGGCCGCCTCGGTCTTCCCGCGGCCGGGCTTCGTTAATTCGCAATTGACGGCCGTCCATTTCCCGACCGTTTAATTCTGAAATGGCCTTGTCAGCGTCGCTGTCATCCATTTCAATGAAACCAAAGCCGCGTGAGCGCCCGGTTTCTCGATCACTGACCACTGCTGCTGAGAGAACTTCGCCGACCGTTGAGAAAAGGTCGCGCAGTCCGGATTCGTCCGCACTCCAAGGTAAATTGCCTACATATATTTTCTTCATTCAATAGCTCCAAGCCCCAATTCTGGGCATATCCAAAATGCGCCGCCCCGGACTAAAGTTCAGCTAGTACACCAAATGTACGCGCTTGCTAAACACCAATATTCTAAGCCGGCTGATCCAAACAGAATCGGGACCGATTTGATTTAGGAGTAATGGGTTCAGAAGGACGATAGCGATGGGGGGCTCTTAACGGGAGCTTTTATACAGTGTTGCTCTTTAGAAAGCTACTGTTTCGGCAATTGCAAGTGGCCGGTCTTCAAGCCTGATTCCCGGATACTTGCCAGGCCAGCGGCTCTTCCTCCATGAGCGCCGCTTGTTCACGCAGCGCCAGAATGTGGTCATCCCAATATCGGTCGCTATCAAACCATGGGAACGCGAGCGGAAAAGCCGGGTCTTGCCAGCGCCTGGCCAGCCAGGCGGAATAATGCATGATGCGCAAAGTGCGTAGCGCCTCGATCAGGTGCAGTTCGCGCGCATCGAAGCTTCTGAATTCCGTATACCCTTCGAGAAGTTGCTCGAGCTGCGGTGTCTGTTCTGACCGGTCGCCTGACAGGAACATCCAGAGGTCCTGTACAGCGGGCCCCATGCGCGCATCATCGAGATCCACGATATGTACTCTTTCTGTATCGACCAGGACATTGCTGGGATGAAAATCCGCGTGCAGGCGAATGTGCCCAGGGTTGCCGGATCGGGCATAACAGCCTTTGATCCCGTCAAATAAATGATCACAGATACTGGTGTAGGCCGCTTCGAGGTCGGCCGGGATAAATCTATTTTCAAGCAAATAGTTTTTCGAATTTTCTCCGTAGGATGTGATATCAAGGGTCGGGCGCTCGGTGAACGGTTGTATCTCACCCGTTAAATGAATTCTTGCAACCAGGCGTCCGATTTGGCGCAATAGATTCAGGTCATCCAGTTCAGGTGACCGGCCGCCACGGTAGACGTAAATCGCGAACCGGAAGTCACTATGATAGTGAAGGCTGTGCGACTCGTGGCGGGATGGAGGCACAACCGGAATTTCCCGGTCAGCCAGTTCTATCGAGAACGCGTGTTCCTCGAGGATCGCTTCGTCGGTCCAGCGCCCCGGGCGATAAAATTTGGCGACCACGGGGGCTTGATCCTCGAGTCCAATGCGGTAAACACGATTTTCGTAACTGTTCAGAGCCAAAAGCCGACCGTCGGGACGGTAACCGAGGCTTTCGACGGACGCCAGAATTTCGTCGGGCTGCAGTCGCTGGTAGGCCAGTGTGGCATGGTCAGATGTCAGCATAGGTAAATAGCTTATACTCTCTGCCGTCGGACAGCTGTGTTAATTATTGGAGCGAAACTGAATATGGTCGCGGAACAGGCAGGACCAGAAATAAAAATGGATGAAAGTGCCCTTTATCAGGAGGAGGTATTTACCGATCGACGGGTGGGCACGATCCAACGATTGACACCGGTCGATGTCGACGGCCAGCCTATTGATGGTGGGACCATCATATATGTCGGTCAGACCCAGCTTATGACCCGTGCGGGCGCATTGCCTCTGAGTTTTGAGATCCCGGCCGACTCATTGGGCACGGCTGCGAAAAACTTTTCCGAGGGCGCGAATGCCGCGATGGAAGACGCGGTCAAACGTCTGGAAGAAATGCGCCGCGAGACCGCCTCATCGATTATTGTTCCGGAAGGCGCTGCAGCCTCCGGTGGCGGCGCTGCAGGAGGAGGCAAATTTATTGTGCCGTGAACCGCCGCCAGGGATTACCAGGGAATAACCCTGCCGTCATACATGATGAGTCGGCCACGCTCAGTATTCTCGAGCAGGCCTATCCTTTCAATGACATAACCCGCGCTTTCGGTGGCGCTGATGGACGGCCCGGTCCAGCCCGAATCTCTCATCAACTGCGTATCGACCCGACCGGGTGAAATCATGGTCACGATGAGGCCGGTCTTGCTCATTTCCTTTTGCACGACCCCCATCGCCATTAAATGAGCCGCTTTGCTCATCTTGATAAAGTAATGCCCGGGAAACAATGGCCCGATACTTTGTGTGCCCATGCCGCCACCGAGACTGATAATTTTTTTCTGTTCGCTGGCGACGACGTTATCGAGGAACGCCTCGGTGACCCGCAGTGATCCAATCGTGTTGATGTCAAAGACAAGCTTGAGTTCTTCGTAGTCAAAACTGCCGAGTGACTGCTTCTCGAGTGTCCCGTAGATACCGGCGTTATTCAACAATACGTCGATTGGCTGATCAGCATACTTGATTGCGAGTGATTCAACCTGCTGATCACTGGTCACGTCGAGTTTTTCGATCGCGACATGGGCGAACTGTGTGGCCAGATCCTGAAGTGCCTCGGCTTGTTCCGGGTTGCGGCAGGTCGCGATGACATTCCAGTCCAGCGCCGCGTATTGACGGACGAATTCGAGGCCGAGGCCCCGGTTAGAGCCGGTAATCAGTACGGTGGGCCGCTCAGCGTCGAATCCCTCCGAAGTGGCCTGCGCTGAGCTGGTCAGCATCAAAACAATCGATACCACTCGGATCAAAAAATTTTGCATGAGCGTCTCCTTTGCGGCGGATATCGCGGCGGATAACTATGTGGCCGGGATTTTTTCGTCGTATCCAGCCTAGAATACTCAGTGCCGAACCGAACATCCAGACGGCGGCCGGAACCGGAACCGCCGGAATATCGATTGAGGTGCCGCCCGCAAATCCTGGCGAGCCAAAATTACCGAGGGGTAATCCGAGTGTCGCGGCGATGAAATCGCTCCCGGCCGCAGGGCCCACAAGCAAAGTCGATGTTGCCCGGTCGAGACTTATCAGCTCATGGGCAATGCCATCGCCAAAAAAATCTCCATCCGTATAGATAAGTTTGTTGATCAGGGTATCGTCGGGCCGAAACAACCCGATTTCATCATCTGTATTCGTCAGGCTCATACGGCCGCCATACACGTAATCGGGCGTCAGTCCCAGCGACATGCCGTCTGAACTGCTGAAAACTGCGAAGGCGCCGGCGCCGATCGTCGCTCCGGTCACCGTAAACGCGTTGCTGCCATCGTCGCGCACCGTCAGGCCGGTCAGATCGATATCGGCATCTGTCGTATTGAATATTTCGAAATACTCGCCGAGCGAGTCGCTGACACCGATCGGGTCGGCCAGGTACTCTGTAATAATCAAATCATTGAGCGCAAGTTCGGCCACCGTCAGTGTGGCGGCCCCGGCGGTTCCGCCGAGCATCATGCACGCGTATAGAATTGAGGAAAATACAGTCCATCTGGTCATTATCGTGTCTCCCGGATCCAATTGATTGAGACACGCAATGATCCGCGACGTCCCTGTCGATGGCCAACGGACTTTCCGGGGAATATGTTCTGATTAAGGTGGCGCCTTCCGGCCCCGCCAAAGAATGATCGAAACAAATCCGAAGAACGCGATCAGCATGAACCAGAACTCACTGATACCGAACCCGTTCACGGTCAAACGGGAAATATTCTCAAAAATAATCAATGCGATGGTGAAAACGACGGCCGATACGGTGGTGCCAATACGCCAAATTAACGAGCGCGGTTGGCCGTTTGGCGATTCGCAGGGCACGTCGTTTACCACGGCAGGACCTGACCGTCGTAGTTCAGAAACACACCGGTCTGTTCGGGCTGCAGGTTCGCGATCAGTTCAATGATGTCCGCCACGGCGTCCGCCGGGGTCGTCAACTGCAGGGTGCCACTCCTGATCAGTCTGACGATCTCCTTGTAATCATCCGGAACCGGGTCATCCGGCCCGATCTCGGCAAAGCCGCGGGTATCTACGAGTCCCGGATTGATGAGCCCAACCCGGATATCCTGGCTCGCCAGATCGAGTGCTACATTTTTCATCAACAGGTGCAATGCGGCTTTACTGGCCCGGTAGGCATAAAAATCCGGTGGTGGATTGATCATCTGAATCGAGCCCGCGGCACTCCCGAGCGTTATGATTTTTTTCTGATCGCTAGCCGCGACATTCTTCGTAAAAGCCTCTGTGACCTTAAGGCTGCCGATGGTATTTACCGCCAGAATCTGTTCAAACAATACATAGTCCATATTGCCCAATGCCTGATCGCCGCGTGGGCCGAGTAGAGCCGCATTGTTCAATAACAAATCGATGGGGGTATCCGCGTACTGTGCGGCGAGGGCATCGATGCCTGCGTGATCGGTCAGATCAAGGCGCTTGACCGTGACGTTGGAGTATCTTGCCGCAATTTGCCGTAACGCGTCTGCCTGGTCGGGATGCCTGCAAGTGGCAATAACGTGCCAGCCAAGTGCTGCGTATTGGCGGGTAAATTCGAGACCAATGCCTCGATTAGAGCCCGTGATGAGTACGGTCGGGCCTGCAGAGTCTGAAGATTCTGCAGCCGACACAGCGAGACCATTCATCATGCAGACAATCGCAAGAACGGGCAGGAGAAAACGGCGAAAATTGACTACTGTATCCATGTTTTATACATCCTGAGTTTTTCGTGCTGTAGATTCCAGTGTACCCAAATTTCAATTCCAGGCCCTGCAAGATGAAATGAACGATATTTCGCCGCCGTTCGATCGCGTGTACACGACCCACGTCGGAAGCTTGCCTCGTCCGGAGTCGCTGTTGGCGGTTATGCGCCCGGAGTCAAGCAACGCCGAAGAGGGCCAGGCATTTGCGGCTGCACTCGGCGAAGCTGTTCAGACTATTGTGAAGCGCCAGGCCTCGATCGGGCTGGATGTGATCAGCGACGGTGAGATGAGCAAGCTGGATTACGCGAGCTACGTGACGGAACGGTTGTCCGGTTTCGAGGGTCATTTCACGGGTCACAAGGCTCAGGATCTGCGGGACTATCAGGGTTTGGCGCGGCGATTGATTGAAATCGGGGCGGTCGTACCGGCAGCCGGCGGCGCCTGTTGCCGAGGGCCGGTAGCAATGCAGGACTTGAGCATCCTTGCGCGCGACATCGACAATTTAAGACGGGCGGTCGATGCCGTGTCACCACCGGGCGCCTTCATCAATGCGGCATCTCCCGGGGTCATCGCCGTGTTTCAGAAAAATGAGTATTACCCGAGCGAGGCAGAATACATTGAAGCGGTCGCGATCTCGATGCGTGTCGAGTACGAAGCGATTGTTGAGGCCGGATTTTTGTTACAGATCGACAGCCCGGATCTGGCCATGGGGCGACACCTTGCATTCGCAGATCTCTCCGATGCGGAGTTTCTGAAAATCGCCGAACGCAATGTCGAAGCACTGAACCTGGCCGTGGCGAATATTCCGGCCGATAAAATGCGTATGCACCTGTGTTGGGGTAATTATGCAGGCCCTCATCATCGCGACATTCCGCTGAAACGAATCATCGACGTCGTTCTGAAGGCCAGGCCGGCGTATTTATTGCTGGAAGGCGCGAATCCCAGGCATGAGCACGAGTGGAATGTGTTCGACGATGTCGGTTTGCCCGATGACAAGGTGCTGGTCCCTGGGGTCGTGGACTCGACATCGAATTATATAGAGCATCCGGAGCTTATCGCTCAGCGCATTTGCCGGTATGCGAATATTGTCGGGCGGGAGCGTGTGATGGCCGGCTCGGATTGTGGCTTTTCGACATTCCGAGATTACCCGACGGTGTATCCGGAGATCGCATGGGCAAAGTTACGTTCATTGGTCGAAGGTTCGGCGATGGCCACCGATTACCTGTGGTAGACCCGGTAAATCCGACCCGCACCTCTGGCCGGTCCGCTGGCACCATGAGATACTTTGGTTAGCGCCACCACAAAAATAAAAAGGAGTTTCAAATGAGTGCTGCACATCCGTGGCTCGAACCAGAAAACTGGCCGACGAAAAAGATGCCGAAGGACCAGTTGGCCCGGCGAATCAAGCGTGTTTTGACGATGACCAATATTTGTTATCTGGCGACGCTCGGAAAAAACGGACCCATTGTCAGTCCGGTCGAGCATTACGCCGATGAATTGTCGATCTATGTTTTTCCGCAGCCCGGTAGCCCGAAATTAAAGGCCATGCAGCGGGATCCGAGAATTTCCTGTGCTATAGCTAACCCTATGGCGGGCTGGGCCTGCACGATGGGCGCCCAGTTATTCGGCAAAGCCGAATTGCTGGAGGTCGGGTCGCCAGCGTGGGAGCATGGAATGGAAATTTTTAAATGGCCCGCATCATCCTTTGAAATCGGTTCGGGCCTGGACAAGCCGCCACAGGGCCTGTTGATGAAGCTGGATCCCGAACGAATCGTTTATACCGAACATTACCTGCGCGAAGATGGGTTTGCACCCCGCCAGATCTGGCGTCGGGACGAAGACTGACGGTCCCTGAGTAACCCGCGGTAGCGGCAAAGCCGTATTAGTGCCGCGCGCGGGCAGGTGACGGCGACCGATCGAGCCGCACAATCATTCGCCGTTCCGGGGGGCGCCAGCTTCCGCCAGATTTGTGCGGGATCGGCGGAAAAGATCATGCCTTCGTCGGCCGGTATCACGGCCCAGCTGCCGCGGGTAATTTCACGGTCCAGTTGGCCGGGGCTCCATCCCGAATGTCCCGCATAAAGATGGACGTGGTGTGCGGACTCATCGTTATAAAGCATCTCGATTAACAACTCGCGGCTACCGCTGGCGTACACGTTCCCAAATACGTGCTCAGCGTCTTTCAACTCACGGTCACTCTGAATCAAAATGGTTACACCGTAGGTGGCTACCGGGCCGCCGATATAGAGCTTTCGATCGGATTCAGGCAGATGGCTGACTTCCGGCAACATCTCCGTCAATGGAATTTCGGAGGGCTGGTTAATGACCAGCCCCATCGTGCCCGATTCGTCATGTTGAACGAGCAGGATGACGGTTTGCGAAAACCAGGATCCCTGCAAGTCCCGGGTCGCGACCAAAAAGCTGCCCGCCGTGGGCGCATCTGCTGCGCTCAGCGCTGAAACGGGTGCGCCGGCGCCAATTCCGGCCAGAACAACAGCAAGCGCAGCAGCCAGAAGGTGGCCTGACGTATTTCGAACCTGGCGCAATTTTTCGCCCGTGGCTGCAGGTATCATGATGTTCAGTATATGACGACGAAATCGGAAACGGTTAACCGCCCGACGGCTATTGCCCTGGACCTCGGCAGTACCCGGTTCAAGCTGGGCATGCTCGGTGCTGGCGGGCCGGTTGGAGGTCATGGATACCGTCCCTGCGCCGCGGCTGACCGGGACCGGACTTATACGTCACGGGGTTCCTGAAGATTTTCTCGATGCAGCCAGCCGACTGCTCGATACAGTGGCTGATCGACGGCCGGGCGGCTCGCCTGGCCTGCCCCTGGGCCTGGTCTGTCAGCGCTCCACGTTCACCATCTGGGACAAAACGACCGGCAAACCCCTGGTGCCAATGATCTCCTGGCAGGATCGCGGGGCGGCGGACTGGTGTGCGGAACATATCGCCGACGAGGCTCGCGTCATCGAACGTACCGGACTTCCGCTATCTCCGCATTATGTCGGCCCCAAAATCGCGGCGCTGCAGATGGGGAATCCGGTTTTGTCGAATGCGCTTCGAAATGGGAACGCGTTGATCGGCACGCTCGACGCATGGTTGACCTGGCACTGGAGCCACGCAGCCATCTATCAGACTGACCTGACGATGGCTGCGCGCACGGCCATGGCCGATATTACCGAGGGTGAATGGTCTGACGAATTGCTGGAGCTTTATCACGTGCCGCGCGCGGCATTACCCGAATTGACGTCGACCAGCGGACGGAGTGTCGCCGTTGCACAGGGTTTGCGTTTGACCACGAGTATCGCTGATCAGGCATCGGGCGCACTGTCAGTGCTTGATCCGAATGAGAACGTCGCGTTGGTTAATTTTGGCACCGGCGCCTTCGTGCTTTACCCGACGCCGGGCCCCCGGGTCAGACGGCAGGGTTATCTGACGGCCCCGATTTTTGCCGGTGCGACTGGCGCAACGCGGTTCGTACTCGAGGGCACGATTAACGGCGCCGGTCCGGCGCTGGATCGGTTTGCGCCCGGGCCCACCGAGTTACCGCGGGCCGACCCTTGCGCCGATGGTTTTGCGATTCCCGATCAAACGGGTCTCGGCTCTCCGCATTGGCGACCTGACCTGGGGCTCGTATTGTCCGATGCAGCCAGGCGCCGCTCGCCATCGGGGCAGCGCAGGATCGTCCTGGAGGGACTCTTGTTTCGCGTATTCGAGATTCTTCTGGATCTGGGTAGCGGAACGTTGCCTGACCGCGTGCTGATTTCGGGCGGGCTGGTTCACGATCCGGCGATCGGACTGGGCCTGGCGCAGTTATTGCAACGCCCTGTCGAGCGGCTGGACGCACCGGAAACGACGTTGCTGGGTGCCGCGCGTCTTGCGGCCGGGCTTAATCCGTTCGCTGATCCGGAGACGAGTCGCATCGACGCGACGGATGCCGGGACATACCTGCGCGACAAATATTCCCGTTGGCAATGCTGGCTGATTGACCGGATTCGTTAATTTGCCCGGGGGGTCTCCGAATCCTGTGTGACATCCTTTAGCCCAGCCGCCAGTTCCTTCAACAAGAGTGGCCTGCGTACTCACCCCGACCTTTTTGAAAATTCCCCCTGAGCTGGCTGCGGGCCGTGTTGACACTAACGTGCAACGAGGCCGCCACCTCCGGGAGGCTGTGCCCTTTCCACAAGGCCGCGGCCAGACGCGCCTCCGCCGACGACAAATGATAGAAAGATTGTAAAAGCTCGAGCCTCAACGGAAGATGATTAGATGGGTCCTGAATCATTATAATCGCGAGCGCCTCGTCTGGATTAAGCGCGGCCTGACCATG
>PVMK01188588.1_pt1 | contig 19410 bp, 19 predicted proteins | sample 1853481 | NCBI WGS metagenome assembly PVMK01 (sample SAMN08533507, study PRJNA380276) | Marine sediment metagenome, whole genome shotgun sequencing project. | reverse complement strand
TCTTGAAGATTTTGATGAAGTGCCGTTGCCAATAGTAGACTTATCAATCACGGTTACCATTTTACCGCCCATAGCAAGCTCTCTTGCGATGCCGCTACCATTAATCCCTGCACCTAAAATAATTACGTCTGAGTTATAACTAGTATTTGTCATTTTCGTTTCTGAAATTAAAACAAAAAGCCATCTTAACAGATGGCATTTTTAAGTAGCCCGTAGGGGAATCGAACCCCTGTTGCCAGGATGAAAACCTGGAGTCCTAACCACTAGACGAACGGGCCATAATATAGTTTAAATAGCGCGGCGAATTTATTGCTTGTTTTGTATTTGACAAAGTAGAATTATAAAGGTTACATCACATTTTCTTTTTCTTAACAGTAACTTGTATATTTATAACCAATATTTTTAATTAAAAAAGGAATAATGAGTGAAGATATACTCATGGAATGTAAACGGTCTCCGAGCAGCTGAAAAAAAAGGCTTCTTAGATTGGTTAAATGCGGCAAATGCCGACGTGATTTGCCTACAGGAGACCAAAGCACACGAAGAGCAATTATCCAGGGAAATATTAGAAAGCCATGGTTATCATACTATTTGGCATTCAGCCGAAAAACGCGGTTATAGCAGTGTGTCAACTTTTTGTAAAAATAAACCATTATATGAACAAAAAGGATTAGGTATCGAAAAATTTGATCGTGAGGGTCGAGTTATTATTACTGAACATGACAATTTTTTACTTTATAATATTTATTTTCCAAACGGTCAGCGTGACCAAGAACGACTTGATTATAAAATGGAATTTTATGAAGAATTGCTTATTATACTAGATGAGCAAGTTGAGTCAGGAAATAACGTTGTTGTAGCAGGAGATTGGAACACTGCACATAAAGAGATCGACTTAGCTCGTCCAAAAGATAATGTAAAAAATTCGGGATTTTTACCTGAAGAACGCGCTATGTTAGATAAATATGTTGATCATGGTTATGTAGATACATTCCGAATGTTTCATCCTGAACCGGATAGATACTCGTGGTGGACATATCGCTTTGGCGCACGTGATAGAAACGTAGGTTGGCGTATTGATTATTTCTTTACGAATGAAGCATTTGCTGATCATATTATTGATGCTGATATTCACCAAAATGTAATGGGCTCAGATCACTGTCCGGTATCTGTTGAGATTGAATAGTAATAGTTTTTATGAAATACGGACCTGATAAATGGGATGAGCGGTATGGTGTTGATGGATATGTCTATGGGAAAGGACCAAATTTATTTTTAAAACAGAATTTTAAGGTTATTCCAAAGGGGAATATTTTGTGTGTTGCCGACGGAGAAGGAAGAAACAGTGTTTGGTTGGCAAAAAATGGATATAATATAACGTCCATTGATTTTTCACCAAAGGCAGTTGAAAAAACCAATAGATTGGCGCAGGAAAATAATGTTTCAATAAAAACTTTATGTAATGATTTATTAAGTTATAATATTGGTGAAAACAAATATGATGGAATTGTTTCAATCTTTTCACATTTTAAATTAGAAGATACAAAAAGTTTACATCAAAAATATTATAATGCATTGAAACCGGGCGGTGTATTCTTATTGGAAGCGTTTGCAAAAGAACAATTACAATTAAATACCGGCGGACCAAAAAATATTGAATTATTATATAATATTGAAGATATCCGACATTCATTTCCAAACGGAAAAATTGAATTATTAAAAAAGGATATCGTATATTTGCATGAGGGAGATTTACACAATGGTAAAGCAGTTGTTGTGCGAGCAATTGTACGAAAACCATCTGGAAAGGAAAATTAAAATGAAATCAAAAATTGAAATTGCAAAAGGCTGGTTAAAGCGTTATACCGGATCGGAACCCGATGAACTAGGTGATTGGATACTATTAACTAATTTTCAAAGTTATGTAGATCGGTTCGCAGAAAAATTTAATACCAATATTAATGGTCTTGGTGGTCCGATGACATCAACAACAAATAATGATAGACTAAGTATAATCAACTTTGGTTACGGAAGCGCCAATGCCGCAACGATTATGGATTTGCTATCGAGTGTTAAACCGAGAGGTGTGTTATTTTTAGGGAAATGTGGCGGACTTAAGAAAACTACTGAAATCGGACATTTTGTTCTGCCAATCGCCGCAATACGAGGTGAGGGAACAAGCGATGACTACTTCCCACCTGAAGTTCCTGCAATGCCTTCATTTAAATTGCATAAATATGTTTCACAAATACTTTTAAGCAAAAAACTAGATTATCGAACAGGCGTTGTCTATACGACTAATCGACGCATTTGGGAATGGGATTTAGAGTTTAAGAAATATTTACGTAAAGTGCGTGCTTTAGGAATTGATATGGAAACTGCAACTATTTTTGTTACCGGTCTTGCAAATGTAATTGCTCGCGGTGCATTGTTATTGGTGTCTGACCAACCGATGATTCCTGATGGAGTGAAAACTGCTGAATCTGACAGAAAAGTCACTCAGGAGTTTTCCAATTTGCATCTTGAAGTAGGAATTCAAGCGCTGACTAAAATCGACAAACAACTTGAAAAAATGAAGCATTTTAGATATTAGGGAAATAGTAGGTCAACCGCAATAGCATCTGCGAAGTTCATTCCTTTTTGAGTGAGTCTAATTTGATTATTTTCTTCAATAATCATTTCAGGAAATTTTAATTGAGATAGTTTTAATTGTTTTTGAAATTTGGGTTTTAAATTTGATGGAATCCGCGAAATGCTAAATCCTTTGGTCATTCGTAAACCAAAACCAATTATCTCGTTTATTTTATCGATTTCTGTAATCTTATCATAAGATTCGATTGGTGATTTGCCATTTTCTAATTGGGAAATATATCTTTCCAAATTACTGAAATTATTCCAACGCTTTTTTCCCTCGTATCCATGTGCGGAGGGACCAAATCCCAAATAATAATCATTTTCCCAATAGTGCAGATTATGGAAACATTCCTTGTTTTGTTGCGAGTAGTTCGATATTTCATATTGTGAGTAATTGTTATTCTGTAAAGAGGAATACGTTATATCATTAAATTGTTGATGTAGTTCATCAATCGGCATTATTATTGATTTATTTTTCACCAAATCAAATAATTTTGTATTTTGTTCTAACGTCAATGAATAGGCAGAAATATGTTCGGGATTTAATTTTACAAGGGTATCTAAATCAGATTGCCAATCTTTTAATGACTGACCGGGAATATTATAAATGAAATCACAATTGATGTTTTCATAACCGGCATCCCTTGCTGATTGAAATGTTCTAAAAACATCTTCTACCGAATGGATACGTGATAAAAATTGGAGTAATTCAGGGTTAAAAGATTGAACCCCAATCGATAAGCGATTTATTCCGAGTGAAAAAAAATCTTTTAGTTTTTCTTTTGGAGCTTCACCGGGATTTGCTTCCATAGTGAATTCTATAGTATTACTTAAATCATATTTGTTACCTAATGCTTTATATATCCTTTCTATTTGTTGTGGAGTTAACAAACTTGGAGTACCACCACCAATAAAAATTGTATCAAAAGTCCAATTGGTTGTATCAACTTGGCATGTCTCAATTTCGAGAATTAGTGCATTGACAAAATTTTCAATTCTATCCTCCTGATCGACAACGGAGTAAAAATCACAATAAATACACTTCGATTTACAGAACGGGATGTGGATGTAAATTCCGGCGGTATTCATAACATAAATTACGAAATATTATTATCGGTTGAATTAGAATGGATTCCCGCCTTCGCGGGAATGACAATATTATTATTCTATCTTTAGAATATTCAAAATATGAAAGTAATTTTACTATATTAAACTAGAGGGATAAATGCTCAATAGATTATTTGTAAAACAAATTATATTATTTTTATTTATCAGTTCAATATCATTTTCTCAAACCGGGAAATTGAAAGTCGGATTTGATATTGATGATACAACTTTGTATTCTGAGCGTGCTTTTGTGGTTGCTCCCAAAACTGAAAGCGGTGGAACCGATTATTCCTGGATCAACACGCATGATAAGGAATATTCGTTATTAATTGATCCGGTTATTACGCTTATCAATTATTTTCGGGCACATGGTCATGAGGTGTTTTTCATTACTGCACGTCCCGGTCTAAATGGTGATAGCGTGGCAGTTTTCCTTTCTAAAAACCTAAATTTTGACGTAAAAGTAGATAGTAATTTATTTTTCTCACCTAAGGAATATGTTAATGGATTTAAGTACACCACCAAACATCGTGTTATGGAACAACTTGATATTGATATATATTATGGCGATTCCGATACCGATATAATTGCCGCCATTAAAGCCGATGTCCACCCGGTGCGCATTGTGCGCAGTAATGCTTCTATTAAAGAATATGGTGGAAACTATTTTGGCGATACTCATGATGGCGAATCTGCCGAAGCACCATTTAAAAAGAAAGACCTCGAATATTTCTATAAAGCCAAAGTTGGAATTTTCGGTGAATCAATTTATCCGATTACATGGAAACCGAATCTTTAAGACTTAGACAATAGCTAAGCTTACTAAAAACAGTTTTTCGCATTTCCCACTTAGCCTTCATATTTGCTGATCACCGTCGTCTAACACATCCCGGGAACTCGAATACTTAACATTCACAAGCCAAACCGAGACCTCATTTTACAAATGCCCTCTGTTTCCAAAAGACATAACTGCTTCCTAATAGAGCAATCGAAATACTGAGATCTAATATTGCTACACTGATTAATATAATGTAATTATTGTGGACAAGCCCGGATAAAATTACACTCATCGTGATCATTATTATAAGAGCCACAAAAAACCGTATTCTGAAAAATTGCCATATTCTCGGTCGGTTCAGAGCAGCTATTCTATTCAGATTCTTTTGACAACTCTTGTTGAAAAGAAATCTCGCTTTCAAACTACCAAAGAACAGTCCGGTAATAGCTGCCAGTTGGGGCCAATATTTCTCGGGTTTAATGGTATCTGCATCAATCAGCAGATTGCTCCCCTTCAGCAGCAGTACAATACCCCCTGTGTACCAAACTATTGCTGCTAATATATTGAGAATACGGTTTGAGACAATTAATTGTGGCGATTTATCTTTCATATCAATTATTAAAATTTACTGAGGTATTTTTTGTGATATATGAATAAAGGTATCAATTTTATTCAATTCCAGAGCCACTTATTAATCAATTTTTCCGACCATTGTTTTGATGATAACAATCATTAGCAGTGCAATGATTGCACTTAACAAAAATACCGGTTGGATATTCTGATTAATATAAAATAGTGCTGCTACAATTGGACCTAGTGTTTGTCCAATTCGTAATACCATACTATTCACAGACATAAAAGCAGCTCTTTCGGACAGAGGAGCCATTCCCACAAATGCCGTCTGAATATTTGGTATAAAAAAACCGTGGGCAAGCCCAAATAATGATATAGCAATAATCAGCATAATCCAACCCGCCGCAAAGGATAGAATTACCAATGAGATAGCATATCCTAAGGAACTGAGATAAAGCAATGTATGAGAGGTTACCCGCTTCCTAACCTCTGCCAACTGTGAAGAACTAATCGCTGTTGTTAGCGACATCAGGGACATTGTTATTCCAATAACCAACGAATTTGCATGAAAGCGGGCTTCCATTAAAATTGGAAAAAAGGAAAGGAAAGCTCCATATAATATAATGAATACTAGAATATTCACCAGAGAAAGCCCCCAAACTTTCTTTCTGTTGATAGTTTTCCACGCATTCCCGAGATATTCCCTCAAAGAAATGTTAGTGCGGACATTAGGCGTTTGAAGTCGGAATAAAACCACGAAGGCAAAGGGCAATATTATTACGGGAAGATAAAAAGCGTACTGCCAGTCGAATGATGCAAGTAAACCACCAATTGCAGGAAATGATGCCGTACCAATACTCAATACACTCGCATTGTATCCCATAGCTTTGATTCTATTTTTACCATCAAATAAATCACCGATTAATGTAATATTTAATGAACCAAGAGAGGAAGCTCCCACTCCTTGAAAAAATCGCATAATTAAAAGACTTTTGTAGTCTGACTGAAAAGCACATAGAAAACCTGCTACTCCGAAAATAAGCATGGATGGAAAAAGAATTGTTTTTCGACCATACCTGTCAGCTAGAATACCTATGAAAGGTGATAAAAATATTCCCGGAAGAGTAAAGACCGTTATTAAATACCCAATTTGTTGAACTGATAAATTATAATGTTTAATTATCTGGGGAAATGCAGGTGTTATACTTGCAACGCCCATGACAGCAAACAATGTTATGCTGAATATAATGTACAGATTAAAATCTTTTATAGTGGGGATTTCTGTTTGTTCACTATTTATTTCGTTTTTCATGCAAGGCAATGTTCTTTATTTGTTTTTAGAATATTCTGTTAGATTTTTTGACTATTACAAAGAATTTTCACCTTTAATATAGATTTGATATTTAATTAACTTCAATCAGTTTAAAAATGTCCATTGAAATAAAACAAGTCATCAATTCAACCGATTTAGAAAGAGCATTTGCTATTCGCAGGCAAGTATTTTGCCTTGAGCAAAATGTGCCTGAAGATATTGAAATGGACGAATTTGATGAAGATGCTACACACATTTTAGCATATATTAATGATAATCCTGTTGGAACTGCTCGTTGGCGATTTACTGAAGATGGTGCCAAAATGGAACGATTCGCTGTATTGAATGAATACAGAGGAAAAGGTGTAGGTGAAGCACTTGTAAACTATACTTTGGGAAAACTTAAAGATTATGATTGCATTTATTTGAATGCACAGGAATCTGTTATAAAATTTTATGAAAAATTTGGATTTGATGTTGTTGGGGATCGCTTTTATGAAGCGGACATACCACATAAAATGATGATACTTAAATAATAACTCTCCGTTTTTAATCAAAGTTTGAGTAACGTAATTTAACAACCTTTGTTTTTAATGAATATACTTCATGAGAGAATCGATTTACTTAAGAATATTAAAGCTTATTAAACCTTATTGGCCGTATTTAGCCGGGTCAACCGTTGCTGCATTATTGTATGTTGCCTTTAATAGCGCCTCTATTTGGTTTACAGCATCATTATTAAATAGTATTTTGGGAAATTTCCAAGAATTTATTGCCGAACATGAGACTTTTAGAAATGCGACAGATTTGAGTTTTAATCAACAAATAAAATATTGGACAAATGGACTCATTCTACGTGATTCGTCTTTTGAAACATTAAAAATATTATCAACAGTAATTATTATAATTTTTGTATTAAAAAACGTATTTCTTTATATAAAAAATATACTTTTAACGCATGTCCAATATAATTTTATCACAGAACTAAGAAATAGTATCTATAGAAAATATTTATCACTATCGTTGACATTCTTCAATAAACAAAAATCCGGTGAGCTGACTTCTACTATAATCACCGATGTAAGCAACATGCGTAGTGCATTTACTCTTGGTTTTCAGCGTGCATTTGTAGAACCGCTTAATATAATTGCATTTGTCATTTTATTATTTGTTATAAATATCAAGTTAGCACTAATTGCTGTTCTAATAGTTCCGGTTACCGGTATAGCTATTACTGCAATTGGACGTAGTATTAAGAGGAAATCCCGTCGCATTCAGTCAAAAATCGCCAACATAACTAATGTTATTACTGAAACTTTAACCTCGATGCGTATTGTCAAAGCTTTTACTACAGAAAACTTTGAAAATAAACGATTCCAAGGAGAGACATCAAAGTTTTATAATTTGATATTTCGCAGGGCAAGATTACGGCTTACCGCCGAACCGGTTACGGAAATTATCGGGGTTTTTGTTGCTGTATTGTTAATAATTCTTGGTGGCAGTAAAGTACTCGTAGATCAATCAATGACATCGGAAGATTTTTTACGATTTATTTTAGTTCTATTTAGTGCTTTGGCGCCAATTAGATTATTAAGTAATGTGAATATGGAAATTCAAACAGGTATGGCATCCGCCGAACGCGTATTTAGCATACTTGATTCCAAGTCAGATATAACTAATCGTCCGGATGCATGTCAATTGAGTTCATTTGATAAATCAATTAAGTTTAAAACGGTTAGGTTTACCTATAATACTAAAGAAGATGCAGTATTATCAAATATATCGTTTACAATCAACAAAGGAAAAGTAGTGGCTTTAGTGGGCGAGAGCGGTGCTGGTAAATCTACGATAGCTGACCTTGTACCGCGCTTTTATGATGTGACTAATGGTTCAATATTAATTGATGGAAAAGATTTAAGAGATGTAACCACAAAGTCATTACGGAAGCTCATGGGAATTGTGACCCAAGAGACAATATTATTTAATGATACAATACGCACCAATATAGCCTATGGATTAACTGATGCTACTGATGATGATGTAGTTTCTGCTGCCAAAACTGCTAACGCTCTTGATTTTATTTTAGATCAACCGCATGGTTTTGATACTATTATTGGTGATAAGGGTGTGCGGCTATCGGGCGGACAGAGACAACGTCTAGCCATAGCTCGAGCAGTATTAAATAACCCGCCTATTTTAATTTTAGATGAAGCAACATCATCCTTAGATACTCGTTCAGAAAAACTTGTGCAAGAAGCATTAGATAGATTAATGAACGATAGAACGGTACTAGTAATAGCTCATCGCTTATCAACTATTCAGAAAGCAGATAAAATAATTGTTTTAGAGAAAGGATGTATTACTGAATCCGGAACACACAAAGAACTTTTGAATAAAAGCGGACAATATAGAAGATTGCATGATTACCAATTTAATAAACCGGAACAAAGTTAATCCATGGCTAAGCGGTTAAGCATTCATCAAAAATTTAAGACAAAGTTATTTAGGGACGTAACCAAGTTACTTAATAACGCAAAAGTACCATTTTGGTTAGATTTTGATACACTGTTAGGTGTTTGGAGTGCAAATAATGATAAAGATTTAAGTCGCGAAAAGGATATATACCTATCAATTGACCAAAAACATTTAAATAATTTACAGAATGCATTAAAAAAAATTGGTTTTTTATATCGCATTCATTCATTCGCGAACCTCTCCGGTAGAAAGTGGATTCTGGGTAAAATTTTTACATTGGGGGTATTTAATAGTTGGAAACAAATAGCAAATTCTTTTAAGGTTATAATCTCGATTAAGTATAAACAAGATGATGAATTCAGGTGGATTCACATCAGAAATTGCAAACACATCGCAGAAGAATATTACAACAAATTAGACAAAATCACATTTGAGGGGAATACATATAATATTCCATCTAAAACAGATGAATATTTGAATTACAGATATGGTAATTGGCAGGAAATTTCTGAACAGTGGATGCACCAAGTTAATGATGGCACTTTGGTAAGTGATAGCATAATTAACTCAGTTCCAACTAAGGCAATAGAAAGAAAAATTACTAGAGATAATATCAAATTACATGATAGTGATAATCATTCTCGAATGAGGAAAATGTTACTATTTACAATTGATCAACTCCAAGAAAATAATATTCCCTTCTGGCTTGAAGCAGGCACTCTGCTCGGAATTTATCGCGATGGTGATTTAATTTCATGGGATTATGACGCTGATATAAGTATTCCTGCTGAATATTCTGATAAGGTTGCCGCATTGAGATATAAATTTTTACCACATTTTATTATAAGCAAAAGACCAATATTTAGTCGTTGGATACCAGGAGACACACGAGTTGTTAAGATAAAAACAACATGGGAAAAACTACAGCAGGTAAATTTCCATATTGATTTATTTTGTGTGTACAAGGTCAGCAATAAATATCGATGGATAGATAGTGGTGTTCTTAAACAGGCAAACGCTAAATTTTTTGATACTCAAGATATTATTGAATGGGAGGGACGTAAAATCCCGATTCCCGCCCATGCAGAAGAGTATCTTAGCTTACGTTATGGCAATTGGCGAATACCGAGTAAAAACTATATTGCTGGACTTCATGATGGGGCAATCGCAGAGCGTGGATTTTAATATTTTATTCTTAAATTTCAGCTTGTTTAAGTATGATTTACAGCAAATTCAGTTCTTAGACGAGGAATAAAAACATATAAAATTATGAGTAAAGCAGAAAAAAAAGTATATGTCGGCATGGCAGCCGATATTATCCACGAAGGTCATCTTAATATTATAGCAGAAGCACGCAAATTAGGTTATGTGATTGTTGGTGTATTGACTGATGAGGCAATCGCGAGTTATAAACGGATTCCTTTCACGCCATATAAACATCGTAAGGCGATTGTAGAAAATTTAAAAGGCGTTGAAGAAGTAATTCCACAAGAAACCTTGGATTATGTTCCTAATTTGCAGAAAATTAAACCGGATATTTTAGTACACGGTGATGATTGGAAAACTGGTGTTCAGACTAAAACACGTCAGCGAGCAATTGAAGCGCTCAATAAGTGGGGCGGAAAATTAATTGAGCCTAAATACACAAAAGGAGTTTCATCTACTCAGCTTATTGAGGCGTTAAAAGAAAAAGGGATCACTCCCGACATGCGTCTCAAATCATTACGATTAAAGTTAAGTGTGAAACCGGTTTTGCGCGTAATGGAAACCCACAATGGAATCACCGGTTTAATAGTAGAAAAAACGAAGGTGCAAGAGAATGGGGGAGTAAGGGAATTTGATGCACTTTGGTTAAGTAGTTTGACTGTTTCAACATCCAAAGGTAAACCTGATACTGAAGTTGTAGATTTTTATTCACGTTTTCAAACTGTTGAAGAGATTTTAGAAGTTACTACCAAGCCAATTATTGTTGACGGAGACACAGGCGGTGAGATTGAACATTTTAAATTTAATGTTCGAACGATGGAAAGACTAGGTGTTTCAGCTGTAATTATAGAAGATAAAATTGGACTAAAACGTAATTCTTTATTCGGTACAGATGTTGTCCAAGAACAAGATTCAATCGAACATTTTTCTGAGAAAATAACAGCAGGGAAAAATGCATTAGTAACTGAGGATTTTATGATATTTGCTCGAATCGAGAGTCTAATTTTGAACAATGGTATGGACGACGCACTAAAGAGGGCAAAAGCATATATTTCTGCCGGTGCTGATGGAATCATGATTCACAGCAAAATGAAAAACGGACAAGAAATTATTGATTTTTGTAAAGCATATAAAAAATTTGATAAAAAAGTACCTCTTGTAGTTGTACCGTCTACATTTAGTCATATGACTGTTAGTGATTTTGAAAAATTGGGAGTGCAAATTGTAATATATGGTAACCATCTTATTCGCAGCGCATACCCTTCTATGGTGAAAACTGCAGAATCAATCTTAAAATATGATCGTTGTTTAGAAGCATCGGATAAATATTGCATGTCAATAAAAGACGTATTAGCATTAATACCTGGGAATAAGTAGTGGGCATTCAGCCACTGCAATTTTTTCGGCTGTTAGCCGACAAAAAAGTTGATTTTTTTACAGGTGTTCCTGATTCACTTTTAAAACAATTATGTCTTTGTATTGATGCTAATGTCTCAAGCGATAAACATATTATTGCTGCTAACGAAGGTAATGCTATTGCGTTAGCAACGGGTTACCATCTGGGAACTGGTAAAATGGCATTAGTATATATGCAAAATTCCGGTTTAGGAAATGCGATAAATCCTTTGCTATCTCTTGCGGATCCCGAAGTGTACTCAATTCCAATGCTTATTTTAATAGGTTGGCGTGGAGAGCCCGGAGTTAAAGATGAGCCGCAGCATATTAAGCAGGGCAAAGTTCAATTAGATTTGTTGGATTCAATTAATTTACCGTACGATATTATTTCTGCTGCTGACGCCGAATGGAAACAGAAAATCTCAAAAGGAATTGACGTAGCGATTTCCGAAAATCGTCCGTATGCGATTGTAGTAAAAAAAGGTACTTTTGAAAAATATGATGTTGTTGAGGACAAATTTGAAACTGGATTGATGGCTCGTGAAGAAGCATTAGAAATTTTATTAGAGAATATTCCGAATGATGCGGTGATTGTAGCTACAACCGGTAAAACTTCACGAGAGATATTTGAAATACGCGAAAAAAATAACGAACCGCATTTTAAAGATTTTTTGACGGTTGGTTCTATGGGACATTGTTCATCAATAGCGTTAGGAATTGCATTAGCACAACCTGAAAGAAAGGTAATTTGCATTGATGGCGACGGGGCGTTTTTAATGCACATGGGCAGTTTAGCAGCAATCGGAAAATCTCAGCCGAAAAATCTTTGCCACATATTAATGAATAATTATGTTCATGAATCAGTCGGGGGACAGGAAACAGCTATTGATTCGATTTATGTTCAGGGGATAGTAAAATCAGCAAATTATAAAAATATTATAGGTACTGATGCACCAGACAATCTATCAAGAATTATTCCCGGGTTTTTAGAAAATGATGGTCCGAGTTTTTTAGAAATCAAACTAAAACCTGGGTCAAGAACTGAATTGGGACGGCCAACCATAAAACCTATTGATAATAAACGTAATCTAATTGAATTCTTGCAAAAGAAATAATATTCCATCCATATAAATTCTAAATGTATTATAATCCCGTAAAAGTAATTGAAACTAATGATTGGAAAACAGCTATAACCAAATCCATTTCTAAACTTAATATCAAGAATCCAATGGTTGTTGCATCTCCTGGTAATGTTGAACGGAATGGTTTGTTAAAAATGTTTAATAGGAGTATCATTTTTAGTGATATAGAAAATAATCCTACTTTTGAAAGCTGTCAACGGGCAATTGATTTTAGTCGGGATACTAATTTTGATGGAATTATTGCTTTGGGTGGTGGGTCAGTAATGGATACCACGAAAACAGTGATGGCAGCCATCGGTAATGATATATTTTCAATTAAGGATTTGCTATCAAATAAATTGAATTTTCCTAATCGGATTCCCGCAGTATTCATACCAACAACGCATGGTACCGCGAGCGAAGTAACAATGTGGGGTACTATTTGGAATATGATAGAGAAGCGTAAATATTCCTTAGCATATCCTGAATTATATCCTGATGTTGCAGTCCTGGATGGTTCACTTACGTTGAGTATGCCGTTGGAGTTGTCAATTGCAACAGTTTTAGACGCACTGAGTCATTGTTTTGAAGCCATTTGGAATAAAAATGCCAATCAAAAGTCAACTGATTATGCAATTGAAGGGATTAAGATTATTCTTGAAAATGTTAGTCAGTTAAAAAAGAACCCACAAGATATTGAGATACGAAATAAATTATTGAAAGCCTCTAATTTGGCAGGATTGGCATTCTCAAATACAAAAACAGCTGCAGCACACTCAATGAGCTATCCATTGACAATTTCCTATGGTATTCCACATGGTATTGCCTGTTCAATGCCAATTATTCCATTATTAAAAATCAATGAAAAAGCAATGCAAATGGAATTAGAAAAGATTTATGCCAAATTGCAGATTAAAAATTTATCGGAATTAGAACAATTAATTTTGCACATACCGGAAGGTATTATTGATTTTAATTTATCAAAATGGGGAGTAAAACAAGCGGAAATCGATGATATCGTCGAACGTTCTTTTACAAAAAGTCGCATGGAAAATAATATAGTTGATTTAACAAGTGAAGACATACTATCAGTAGTTAATAGTATTATATAAATATAATGTCTGCTGACAGACTTAGATATCTATTTTTTGTTACAAAACCATATTCATTCCCAATCTTGGAACCAATCGATCAATATATTAGTGACTCAAATAATGGCGAAACTGCTTGGTTTACCGCGAGTACTGCTTTAGATATAATTCCAAATGGGAAATTATTAAAAACTACTGAAGAAGTTATGTTATATAACCCGGATGCAGTATTAGTCCCTGGTAATATTGTTCCGAGTTATTGGCCGGGAATTAAAGTACAAATCTTTCATGGTATGGATGACGAAGTAAAAGGATTTTATGATATTACCAGTCAATTTGACTTATACTGTACGCATGGTCGAGAATCGACAAAACGATTCAAACAATTGGCTCAAAAGTTCAAGTACTTTTCAGTTAAAGAAACCGGATGGTCTAAACTTGACCCATTATTCGCTAATATCAATCCTAAATTCATCTTAAATAAAAATCAAGTTGAGAAAAATGGATTGGATACTAGCAAGCCGATTTTACTATATGCTCCCACATTTCCTCCTAAATATACTTCAGCTTATGAATTATTAGCGGAGATTGCAAAATTAAAAGATCAATATCAGTGGTTAGTAAAATTTCATACTCTTATGGATAAGAAGATAAAGAGTATATATCATGATTTAGCTAGTGAATCATTCAAAATCATCGAAGATAATAACATAATACCTTATTTTGAAATTAGTAATATTCTAATTACCGATACTTCTTCAGTTGCTTATGAATTTTTACCTTTGGATCGTCCAATTATTACTTATAAAGCAATTGCACGAAAAGATAAGGGGATCAATATTGTGGAAGCAAAGGATTTGCATGGAGCAATAACTAGATCATTATTAGATCCATTGGAATTTTCTGAGAGTCGGCAATTTTATTTAAGTGAAATTCATTCCTATGCCGATGGTAAATCGTCAAAACGCGTTATTGATGCAATTAATGATTCGATTTCCGAAAATATTTTTAGCAAGTTGAAGCCAAAGCCACATAATTGGCTGCGAAATCGTAAAATAAAAAAGATGTTACAAGATTAAGTGATTTTAATGGATAAAACTAAAATTCTATTTAAAATGTTCTATCTTTATCATAAAGCTGCATACGATCCATTAATAGACATTTTTAGTTCCGATTCACAATACGATGTCGCAATATCTCTTACGAACGATATAACAAGAAAATTCGGTTTATTTGATAAAAAAGAAACAAGCAACAATATTACCGAGTTGCTTCAAGAGAATGTTCGAATTTCAGATGAAAAAGAGCAGTTTGATATTGTAATAGTACCGGATGTAGTTGATGAAAAAAGATACGGTAATGTATTATTGTGTATGCTCTATCATGGTTTAACATATACAAAAACCGTAACTTATCGCGAATTGGAAAAACATAAACCGAATAAATATATCATTTTTGCCGAAAGTGAATATGCTGTAAAACAGTTAGAAAAATCAGGGTGCTTACACAACTCGGAAGTATATAAAATCGGATACCCAAAACTCGATTCATTATTTCAGACTGGGTTGTTTGATAAAGAAAAAATTCTTGAATTTTTGGGATTAGATATTAATAAACAAACTGTATTGTATGCTCCAACCTATAAACCGACCAGTGTATATGAATTAAAAGATGCAATCTTTGAGACTACTCAGCAATACAATTTGATTATTAAATTACATCACTATGCCTGGAAGGGGAAATATGCACGGCATAGTCAGCATAAAATTTTTGAAAGACGCTTAAAAAAATATAATCATGCAGTTGTCATTCCTGAGGAATATTATAACATCATTCCATTTTTATTTATTGCGGATACTTTAGTGTCTGAAGCATCCGGTGCAATCACGGAATTTTTAGCTACCGGTAAAATTGGCGTAATTTATGAAATGGATGATGATCAACTACTTCATACCGACGGTCAAAGATTATTAGTTGAAAATAGGAAAAATTTTCTGAAAGACTCATTTGTACATATCAGTGCACCCAATGAATTGAACGCGGGAATCGCCAAAGCACTTAATCCATCGCAAAAAATGATAAATGCAGCAAAAAAAGATCGAAGTAAATATTTCTATAAATTAGATGGCATTGCATCGGTACGTGCAAAGGCATTGATCGAGAAATTGTATGATGCAGGGACTCATATTAACATTGTAGATTGATATGTCTCTTTTAATATGGAAGTAAATATATGAAACCTACAATTAAAAATCTCAAAAAAATTATTGGCCGTCCTAACGAAATTGATCCTTATGCAAAATATTTTATTCGACCAATATCAATGCGGTTTACATGGGTTTTTGTAAGAACGCCACTTAATGCTAATCATGTAACAATTATCCAGGAAATATTTGGTATTATTGGAGCTGTGTTATTTGCTTATGGAAGATTTGTATTAGGCGCATTATTTTTGCAACTTGGATTTATTATGGACAATAGTGATGGAGAAGTTGCCCGGTGGAAAAATCAACAAAGTGAAAGCGGTAAATTTTTGGATTTAATTGGTCATATGATAGTTATCCCATCTTACTTTTTTGGGTTGGGTTTAGGACTTTATTTGCAACAGGGAACTATCTTTACGCTTATTATGGGTTTTTTAGCAGGACTATTTAGTTTAAAACTAGAAAAATTTATTAATAATGAAGATGGTGATTTAGAGCTAGCGAGGCGCGGATTTTTTAAGTCCCTTTTTCGCTACCCTGATTCTATGAACGTAATAACAATCTTTGCAATTATTGATTGGGTTTTTAAATCCAATTTATTATTTTACTGCATAATAATTTATGGTATCGGGATGACAGTAGGTCGATTGCAACAAATTTATAAGACCTTCTATTTAATAAAAAACTAATATTTTCTTGCTGATTTATTCGATTAAATAATAGTGGATAAATAAATCCTGTTTTACTCGTTTTTTATTTAAAAATACTATTAACTTTTATAGTCAATTTTAAAAGAATTTTCCTAAAAAGAGGATGTTATGATAACCAAAAAAGATGCTTTAGAATACCATTCCAGTGGTCGTCCTGGAAAGATAGAAGTAATTGCAACCAAACCTTGTATTACTCAACGTGATTTATCCCTTGCGTACACACCAGGGGTCGCAGATCCATGTCTCGAGATCGAGAGAGATCCAAGCTTAGCAAATATTTATACTGCCAAATCAAATCTAGTGGCAGTTGTTTCTAATGGTACAGCTGTATTAGGATTGGGAAATATCGGCGCATTGGCCGGAAAACCGGTAATGGAAGGAAAGGGTGTATTATTTAAACGGTTTGCCGATATTGATGTATTTGATATCGAATTAGACTCAATAGATATAGAGGAGATTGTGAATGCTGTTAAGTTAATGGAACCTACATTTGGTGGAATAAATTTAGAAGATATTAAAGCGCCTGAATGTTTTGAGATTGAAAAACAATTGATTGAGAAAATGAACATCCCTGTTTTTCACGATGACCAACATGGAACGGCGATCATTTCTGCAGCGGCTTTAGTGAATGCAGTAGAACTTGCAAAGAAAAAAAAATGGGTAAAATTAAAATTGTAATTAGTGGAGCTGGTGCTTCAGCAATCGCATGTGCAACACATTACCTGCGATTTGGTGTAAAACTTGAGAATATTATCATGTGTGATACCAGAGGAGTTTTATATAAAGGTCGCATAGATGGGATGAACAAATATAAAGAAAAATTTGCGGTTGACACAAAATTGCGTACTTTAGAAGAAGCAATGGTTGGTGCTGATGTTTTTCTTGGCTTATAAAAAGCTGGTCTCGTAAGTCAGAAAATGGTTAAATCTATGGCTAAAAATCCTATTATTTTCGCGATGGCAAATCCTAATCCCGAAATTACTTATCCAGATGCAAAAGCCGCCCGCGAAGATGTGATTATGGCCACAGGTCGTTCAGATTATCCTAATCAAGTAAACAATGTTTTGGGATTCCCATTTATATTTCGAGGAGCTTTGGATGTACATGCCAAAACAATAAATGAGGAAATGAAAGTTGCAGCTTCTATCGCTTTAGCGAAGCTTGCTAAGGAAGATGTCCCTGATGAAGTAATGAGTGTTTATGGAACCACCCATTTAGAATATGGACCGGATTACATTATTCCAAAACCATTTGACCCTAGAGTATTAATATGGGAAGCTTCGGCTGTCGCACAAGCAGCAATGGATACAGGAGTCGCTGAAAAAATAATTGATATTGATGAATATAGAGATCAATTAGAAGCACGGTTAGGTAGAGGACGGGAGTTGATGCGGACAATTATTAACAAAGCGCAAAAAGATCCTAAGCGGATTGTTTTCCCTGAAGGTACATCGGAAAGAATCATTCGTGCAAGTAGCCAGATCGTAAGTGAAAATATAGCAATCCCAATTTTATTGGGTGATCCAGACAAGATTAATGAAGCGGCAAAAAGATTGCGTATAAAATTGGATGGAGTAGAGATCATTAATCCATCGGATTCTCCGAAATGCTCCGAATATGAAAAACAGATATATAAGTTGCGTCAGCGCACAGGAATGACAAGAACGAGAGCATTTAAGCGTATGCGTGAGGAAAATTGGTTTGGTCCAATGATGGTAAAAAGCGGTGAAGCCGATGGAATGGTTTCCGGTGTAACTCAAGATTATGCTGACATATTGCGCCCAGCATTGAAAGTGCTTAAAACTTGTGAGGGGGTGAAGCATGTTGCCGGTATGCAGATTTTGGCATTCAAAAATAAAATGAAAATATTTGCAGATATTGCGGTTAATATCGATCCGGATGCCGAAACATTAGCAGAAATTGCCCTTCTTACTGCTCGTGAAGCTGTTAGATTGGGTATCACGCCTAGAATGGCAATGCTGAGTTTTAGCAATTTTGGTAGTGTAAGGCATCCGCAGTACAATAAAATAATGGAAGCAATTGAAATAATCCGTCAAAAGGAACCTGACTTACTAGTTGATGGTGGAATGCATGCAGATGTCGCAGTTTCAACAGAATTGTTACAAAAACGTTATCCGTTTTCAGTACTAGAATCTGAAGCAAATGTACTGATATTTCCTGATTTGATGTCGGGTAACGCGTCTTACAAATTGTTGGAACAATTAGGTGGAGCTACATCAATTGGTCCTATCTTATTGGGAATGTCAAAACCTGTGCACGTACTGCAGGCATTTGCAAGTACAGTACAAGATATTGTTAATATTACTGCTATAGCAGTTTTAGATGCGCAATCTGAAAAAATCTGTCAATAATTAATCATTGATGATAGAAACAAAAAACCCGAATATTCGGGTTTTTTGTTTCTAAAACTTCTGTTTGATTGATTCAGAAATAATTATGAACTTATATGCTATAGAACAATTTAATTAATGAAATCATGTATAAAAATATTTTAACAATCATATTTCTATTGTTGGTTTTTGCTGAAGGGCAAGTAGCTCGATTGCAAAACATGAAAACAGCTATTAGAGATAATGGGGAATACTATGCTTGGATATACTTCATTGATAAGGATAAAAGTATTCAAAAAGCTACTGTTTCAAATAAAGCTATAAAAAGACGGAGTAAAGTAAATCCAAATAAAAATTACGATTGGTACGATCTAAACCCATCTGATGATTATGTAAACAATGTATTAAATACCGGTGCAAAGTTTAGGCATCAAAGCCGATGGTTAAATGCCA
>PVMK01129167.1_pt1 | contig 19411 bp, 22 predicted proteins | sample 1853481 | NCBI WGS metagenome assembly PVMK01 (sample SAMN08533507, study PRJNA380276) | Marine sediment metagenome, whole genome shotgun sequencing project. | reverse complement strand
GAATACCACGTGTTACAGAAGCCTCCATCCCATACCAGGGCCACAGCATTGCAGCCTGATACATCCAGATGATTTCCAGCGATTTGTAGACCTTGATGTCAGTTGCACCATCTGGCCGCCACTCAACGCGCCCGTGGGTTACAACGTTGGCAATATAAAACCGGTATTAAAACCGGAAACATGGGAACGTATGTACGCCAACCGCGACCGGTGGGACGCGGGTATTCGACTGGTAAATCATACGGATGCACCGGCTGCAGTGCTGTGGCCCTGGTATGGGATGGAGGCTTCTGTAACACGTGGTATTCCTGGCAAGCCAGACGTGCCAAAAATGAGCCCTGAACAGGCATTGACCGTTGCTGAAGCAATTGAGGCATTCACTGTGAACACTGCATGGTCTTTGATGGTTGAAGAGGAAACCGGCTCAATCGAAACAGGCAAGTGGGCTGATATGATCATTCTGAACCACAACCTGCTCGAGATTCCACTGACACAAATCCATAAAACCGAAGTGCAAAAAACCTTATTCAAGGGTGAAGTGGTGTACGAGGCCTCTAATTAAAAACCCTTAACTGGATTCAATCGCTCTGGGAAATCAATATTAATTCATTCAGAAAAATACTTAACCCACGCAATTCCGGCGTATTAATTTTAGCCCTTGCCCTGATTGCTGGCAGCGTCCAGGCTCAAAGAACCCAAACTGCACAAAGTGGTGGAATACCCGGATACACCACATGCGGCGCACCCGATGCGGCCTAGTTGGTTTGTGCGGGATATGACCGAGCTTTTACAGAGAGTGAAATAATCAGGGAATTGAAAGCATGGACACTAAATCCGGTATGGCGCACGCACACCGGGCAAATCCGCTGGAAAATCTTTTATATTCCGGCTAACCAATAGCGCACTTTCCCGTTTGGCGCTCGCCCAGATGATCGCGTCAGGCAGACGCATTTTATACTCACGACGAATGGCAACAGCTATCTCGGCGACCTCTGTATCAAGGTTAACCTGGGTAAAACGCGATAGAAATGAACGAATGGCTTGCTGTTCATCTTCGTTCACCCCCACCATGACTTCCATCCAGGTAATCGTACTAATTAGTGGTGTCTCGTAGTGAGAAATCTCCTCACGTGCCGCATCGATACCATTGAGATAATCGATCAGAATATTGGTATCCAACAGCGCTTTCATTGGCCCCACTCATCGCGTACACGTTCCTGATAGTCCAGACCATCGGTTTTGTGTTTCTTCCAGAGGCCAAATGCATCATCATTCTGCGTAGGCTGATGCCGGGTTAGGTACTCGTCTATTGCGCGCCGTACCAATTCCGCACGTGATGCATGGGCTGATTCACTTAATTGTTTGAGTGCTTCTATTTGCTTTTCTGGCAAATCTACAATTGTTCGCATTACGACTCCTGACTAAGGCATATGATAACGTTATCATATGCCTTATGCTTGATGACATCAACCAACGGGGAACTAAAACAAAGAATTTCAAGACCCTATGGCGGAAAATGGCCGAGGATGCCATGGGTGACAATTTTGATATCCGTGAATTTCACCAGCGGATTCTGGAGAACGGCACGATTCCGTTAATCCAGCTTCGCGCACATATCATGGCCTGGATTGAGGATTACAAAGCACATAATTAAGTGAATTAGTCATCATGCCATTGACTTGAACAAAAGTAATAACAAAAGTATAATTTGTTATTACTAACGTTATAACTTAGGGATTTGGAACTATGAAGCTCAAATTACGAAAGGTCGGTAATTCTGTTGCGTTGATTGTGCCCAAAAGTGTGCGGGAAAATATGGGTGTTGCAGAAGGTAGTTCCGTTTACCTCACAGAAACGCCGGATGGATACAACATCAGCCCCTACGATCCCGAATTCAGCCGGCAAATGGAACTGGCCCGCAAGGTTCATGCAAAGCATAGGGATGCTTTGCATGAACTGGCCAAATGAAAGAGTTTGTCTGGGTATTGGATGAAGTGGTTCTGGCTGTGCACGATGAACAGCTTGCGGTGCATGGAGGCCTGTCAGGAATCAGGGACCGCGGAGCGGTGGAGTCAGCGCTGGCACGCCCGCGAAACCTGGTGGCCTATGAGTCCTGTGACGATGTGGCCAGACTTGCCGCAGCTTACGTCTACGGCATAGTCAGAAACCATGGGTTTGCAGACGGCAACAAACGCACTGCCCTGGTTACCGCTGATTTATTCCTGATGCTGAACGGATATGAGCTTGTCTCAGCACCGGTAGAAAACGTGTTGACAATATTGGGTGTTGCCGATGGAACGCTCTCTGAAGATGAATTGACAACCTGGATCCGCAAGAACGTTAAGAGCCTTGCTTGAGATATCGACCGATTTAGCCCGTACTTTTCATCAGTCGGTCTCGGTCTATTTCTCCCCTACTACATGCTCCCGGCACCCTGCCCTGCAAAATTTCAATCATATGCGCCGTGTCTATATTTCCGCCGGTAATCACACACACGACCGGGCCATTCGCCGGTAATGACAAGGCCGCGGCCAGCGCAGTTGCGCCTGCCGCTTCGGCAACTACCCGGTTGGATTCGAACAGGACCCGGATAGCATCCGTCACTGCCTCCAGGGAAGATACAATCGAACCGTCCAGCAGTTGCTGTAACAAAGGCCACATCTCCGGCAACACGGATGTTGCGCCGATACCGGAAATAAAACTGGGCCGATGTTCGACTTCTACTGGCTGCCCGGCTTCGAAAGCGGATTTCAATGCAGTCGACGTCTCGCATTCGGCGGCAAATACACGGGTATCCGGCTGCAGGGCCTGAACCGCGGATGCAATGCCGCAGGAGACGCCGCCACCACCAAAAGGAACGATAATCCTATCCACAGCGGGCAGATCCTGGAGAATTTCCAGGCCAATTGTCGCGTTCCCGGCGATGGCCGCCGGGTCACAAACTGCATCTACATACATAGCCGGCTCACCGGCAATTCCATGATTGCAGATGATGTCCCACCAGTCTGCATACGGCACCACCCTGACCTGTGCTCCCATGCGGCGAATCGAGGCGCACTTGCCTTCCGGTGCGCTCTCCGGCACATAGGCGGTAGCGGAAACGCCCAGGCGCCGGGCCAGCCAGGCAAGCGCGTACCCGCTGTTACCGGAACTGGCGGTATAGACACCCTGACGGAGCTTTGCAGGATCCGTGCTCTTGAGTATGTTGCCCACGCTGCGGATTTTGAACGCGCCCACCGGTTGGAGATTTTCCAGCTTGAGATAGATTTCAGCCGCGCTATCCGGGGCATTCAAACGTATCAATGGTGTGCGCAGTGCAAGGCCGGTCAGGCGGGATTCAGCAGCCTTGATTTCGTCTATGAGCGCTGCCTCAACCACCCTGTTCGTGTTCAAGTTCCCGGCACTCTATTTCAGAGTCGAGAAGAAAATGAGCCCGAAGGCAACGGGGGCAACGTATCTGACGATAAAGCGCCAATAGGCATAGCGAGGCCCATCCGGAAAGTCGAGTTCTTCCAGTGTCGACTGGCGCGACATCACCCAGCCTGCAAACACGGCGATCAGCAAGGCATTGATCGGCAAGAAGATGTTCGCAACGAAGAAATCCATCACATCGAAAATGGTCTTGTCGGCAAAAAACGAGAACATTCCCAGGGGCCTGAAATCACCCCAGAGGTTAAAGGAAAGCGCAATAGCGAGGCCAACCAGCCAGGCCGCAAATCCCGCCAACATCGCCATCCGCGGCCGCTTGAATCCGCGTTGTTCCTCAAGCCAGGAGACAGCCGGTTCCAGCATGCCAATGGAAGAGGTGAGCGCCGCAAACGTAAGCAGAACAAAGAATGCGCAACCGACAAGAGTGCCGGCCGGCATCTGTCCAAATGCGACCGGGAGTGTCACAAAAATGAGGCCGGGTCCTTCACCGGGATCCAGCCCATACCCCAGAACCAGGGGGAATATTGCCAGGCCGGCAAGTATCGCCACCAGCGTATCGACAATGCCGATTATTGCGGCTGCCCAGGGCAGTGAAATATTTTCCGGCAGATAGGCGCCATAGGTGATCATCGCCCCGACGCCCACCGCTATCGAAAACAAGGCCTGCCCCAGGGCCATCAATACGACCGGTACGGTGATTTTTGAGAAATCCGGGGTAAACAGAAATGCGACGCCCGCCTTGAAATCGGCCGCAAACATCGCATATCCGACCATCAACAACAGGATCACGAACAAGGCCGGCATCATGATTTTGACCGAGCGTTCCAGTCCTTTCCTTACGCCCCGGGCGACAACGAATACGGTCAGGATAATATACACGGAATGCCAGAAAATCATACGCCAGGGTGAAGCAAGGAGCTTGCTGAAAAAAGCACTGGAATCTTTTCCATCAAATCCGCGGAAGCTGCCGGCGCCAGCTTGAAAAACATAGTCAATCGCCCAGCTTGCAACGACGCTGTAGTAAGTAAGGCCAAGCATCGGGATCAGGATGCTGAGCCAGCCAATTACCTGCCATCCCTGGCTGTGGTTTGCCTCGCGAGCCAGGTTGGACATGGTAAGAACCGGGCTTTGTTTTCCACGCCGGCCCATGGCTAACTCTGCGGTAATGATTGGAATACCCAGCAGCAGGACAAAGCCGATATAGATCAGTACGAATGCACCGCCACCATTCTGGCCCGCGATATAAGGAAATCGCCAGATGTTGCCCAATCCGACTGCGGCGCCAACCGCGGCGAGAATAAACGCAGGCCGGGATGACCAGGTTTCGTGGACAGATGCTTGCGCCATATCGTTCTCCGGGCGTTTCCTGAATTTATGATTAAAGTTTGATCAGCTTAAAGCATGCTTTTCTGTAACTCGATCAGGTAATCAATGTCTTCTTCGGTGTTAAAAAAATGAGCACTGATACGCAAGTTACCGATCCCACCCAGCGCACGCATGGAAATCTTGATGGGTTTCATGCAACGGCCAGGTGCAGCACAGCGCTGAAAGAAGGCCGTGTCCTTATCATAATCACCCGTCGTGTAAGTAATGAGCCCATGCCGCTTCTTTGGATCTGTCGGGGAAGTGACTTGACATCCTATATCCTGGAGCCGATCAATAGTGTAAGTCCCCAACCTGTTGACCCGTTCTTCAACGTTTTTAATACCAATTTTTTCATAAAACTTTAATGTGGCGATCCAGCCAAACAATGCCGGTCCGATAGTAACGTCCTGTGAAAACCGATTGGCATTATTAACTGGAGGGTACTTCCAACTTTCAAGGACATCGTGATCCTGGTCGGCAAACGGGATCATTCCTGGAATATCCGCCCAGATATAGTTCCGGAATCGGGCGTCAATCTGATCCATAACTGCTTGCTTGATGTAAAAAATACCAGCGCCTTCCGGTCCACACTGCCACTTGTAGGCGCCGGAAATGAGCATGTCCACATCATCATCCTTTACATCTATCTCAACTGCGCCGAGTGTTTGCATCGCGTCATCAAGCACCAGGGCCCCTTGTGCATGGGCAATGCGGCTGACTTCCTTCATATCAAAGGTAAAACCACAAAATGCCGTGGTCCGGTCAACGATAACCATCCTGGTGTTGCCATCGACCATCTTTTCCAGGTCGTCCATCAAAATCTCACCGTTTACATTTCTCACCACCCGAATTTCAATTCCATAGCGGCGTTTCAGATCCAGCAGAATATAAGGGAATGGAGGGGTAAGACAGGTCTGTGATAACAACATTTTCACCTTGTTGCCATTCAAACATATTATAAAGTATGAGATTTGCCGTAATGGCCGGGCGATAGGTATTGGTGACTTCGTCTTTGTCGGCATTGATGAAACGAGCGCCCCGTTCGATACTTTCATTCCAGGCAGCCAGTAAAAACGGGTGGGTGGCAATGTCTGCTGTCGGGATGTCTTCCATACGCCCGTATTCGACAAAGTTGTAAAACTCACGGACCGCCGTTAACCAGTAATTCCCGGGGATCATCTGATCTGCTGCGTTCAAATAGATCCAGTGATCCAGTAATTTGAACTCCTGACGAATCTCGTCGATGTGATTATCTATGTAATTATTGCTCACTGTTTTGGCTACTCTATTTTGGATGTTTGGGTGTTGTTGCTGACGGGAAACGTCAGACCAGAAGATCCCTTCGCCTGTGCAAGGCACGGAACAAATGCTCGATGTCTGCCTCATTGTTGTAAAAGTGTGGCGAGATTCTCAGATTATCGTTACGACAGGAAACCACGATGTTGTCCTCAGCCAGACCGGCTACCAGGCGATTGTCGTCGCTGGACCGAAGGGAAATCATCGCCGCATGATGCGCCGGATCGACCGGAGAGGCCAGACTGTAACCTGCCTCTGTGGCCGCATCCTTGATGGCGGTAGTGAGTTCACCGATACGCCGTTCGATTGCCTCCAGACCAACTTCGTGCAAAATCGCCAATCCCGCTTCAGCCATGTATGTATTGGGAACCGGTGGCGTACCCGCCTCGAATCGCCGGGCCGTGGAAGAAGGTGCGTAGCGTGTAATATCCATCGCCATGATATCTTCTTGTGCGAACCACCCGGTTGCCGTGGGCGCCAGGGACTCGATAAGATCCTGGCGCGCGTAAAGGAATGCAATTCCCGCGGTCCCCAGCAAGTATTTCAGCATACCGCCGACGGCAAAATCTACACCCGCCTTTTTTACATCGAATGGCATGGTCCCAAGCGCCTGGTAGCTGTCCACCATCATCAAGGCGCCCTTGCGCCTGGCTATCTCGGCGATCGCCGGAATATCCTGTTTTGCGCCATGCCGGAAGGCTACCTGCGCGGTCGCAACGATCAGGGTTTCCTCATCGACAGCCTCTTCAAATTTCTCCAACGGAATTCTGCCGCCCTCCTCTGCCAGACGAACGACACGCGCACCGCGCAATTCCTGGGCATACCAGATCTGCGCATTGGTAGGGAATTCAAAATCGGTAATGACCACCTTGTTACGAGGTCCGTCAAAACTCAATGCGCTTGCCAGAGAATTTATACCGGCCGACACTGAGGCGGTGATTGCCACTTCATCCGGTTCAGCACCAATCAGTCTTGCCACGGAACTTCTGACTGCTTCGTTGCGTCCCACCCAGTACTCCCAATCCGCGCCTTTATCATTCCGGGCATCGAGATAACGTTGCAGCGAGTCCTCAACCTCGTTGGCCAATGCACCGTAGGAACAACTGTTCAGGTACGTTTTTTTCTGAAATACCGGGAAGCGGGAACGTAGTTGCTTCCAGTCCTGTATCCTGCTTGAATCCATCGCTTGTTCATTCCTGAATAGATTGGTTGTGTGGTGGATAGCCTGGGATCGGCTGCCCGCTTCTCTTAATGCACTGGTAAGAGAGCCGGGAAATATGTATGCTCAAAATACATGAAACCGTATATGTTTTCAAACTGCCGGGGATTCTGACATGACCGCTCACAAGATTGGCGACCAGTGGCTTGGAAAGTTTGTCCCTTATCTTATTTACAGGATCACCAGCCAGCACAACAGATTGCTGCGAAAAAGGCTGAGGCGTTCGGGGATCAATATTGCCCGCTGGCGAGTGCTGGCGGTGCTGCAAGACAACGGCCGATTGAATATCAGTCAGATCGTGGAACGCACGATAATTGAACAGCCAACGGTCAGCCGCATCGTAGACCAACTGGAACGCGAGGGCCTTGCATTCCGGGAAAGCTGTGACCAGGATTCACGGTTTGTGCAGGTAATGCTGACTGAAGCGGGAGAACAGGCATTCAGAGAGATTTACCCCGTGGCCACCAGGCATCAGGAACAGGGGCTGAAAGATTTTAGCAAGCAGGAAATAGAAACCCTGATCGGTTTTCTTGATCGAATTCAAGAAAATATTGAATCAAATCATTAAACAACTGCTGGCTTTTTCTTGCCATCAGGCAACCAATACACGTATCCGAATAGCTACCCGACTGGTTTATCTTTTAAGGAGTTATTGCAATGAAATGGCCGGCAGACAGAATAACGAACAGCTCACCAAAAAGCTTCGGAATGTACGAAAAAGCCATGGTGCTCATGGCTCAGGGTAAGGACGTTATTCACCTGGAGGTAGGCCGGCCGAATTTCGATACACCGTTGCACATCAAAGAGGCCGCCAAGCAAGCACTTGATGACGGTATCGTGCATTACGGTGAGTTTGCTGGAGAATTCAAACTTCGCGAGGCGATCTCGGGCAAACTCAAATCATTTAATAAGCTCGACGCCTCGCCTGACGAAATCCTCGTCACCAATGGTCTCACGCATGCCGCCTATGCAGTATTCATGGCGGCAGTGGATGAGGGAGATGAGGTTATTCTGTTGGAGCCCTATTATCCCCAGCATATCAATAAGATCGAGCTGGCAGGCGGCAAGGTTGTCACCGCGCCTCTGGACAGGGAGAACGGTTTCCAGATCGACCGGGCCGCGATTGAAGCGCGAATTACTGATAACACACGAATGATATGTATTGTTAACCCGGCCAATCCAACCGGCAGGGTTTACCGACTTGACGAACTTAAAATCATTGCCGATCTGGCCATTAAGCACGATCTGCTGGTGATAAGCGATGAGGTCTATGAACAGATCACTTACGATGGCCATCAACACATCAGCATCGCTTCGCTGCCCGGAATGTGGGAACGCACATTCAGCATGTTTGCCTACACCAAGGCATTTGCAATGGATGGATGGCGATTGGGTTACGTGGCCTGCAAGAAGGAATTCATGCCTGCATTGCTGAAGATCACCGTAAATGATGTCGCACATGTCAACGTGTTTATTCAGGAAGGTGCTTATGCCGCAATTACCGGCCCACAGGACTGTCTCGATGAAATGCTGCAGGAAGATGACAGGCGCAGGCAACTGGTTGTCCGGCGCCTGAATGCGATAAAGGGGATCGTCTGCAAGCCGCCTGAGGGGACCATTTACGCTTTTCCCGACATCAGCGTATTGGGCAAGCCGTCGAAGCAGGTTGCAGAGGAAATTTTGGCGGAGACTTATGTTGTGACAGAGGATGGTGCTTTCTACGGACCAGCCGGCGAAGGGCATTTGCGAATTTGCTTCGGCGCCGAGTCATACGAAGTCATTGATCAGGCCATGGACCGCCTGCAGGCGTTTTTCGAAAAAGAGTAATTTATGAAATCCAACAGCTGGCAATTTGATGCCCATGGAGCACCAGGCGAAGTACTGTGCTGGCGCGAACAGGAACTTCCCGAACCCGGGCCCGGACAGGCCTGGGTGAAGATCAATGCAATTGGTATAAACCTGTCAGATTTGAACCATGTGCTGGGTCAGCATTTTCCAGCGGGGAAATTCCCAAGTTGCCTGGGTGGAGAAGCGGTTGGTGAGATTATTGCCCTGGGCCCACCAGCCGACTCCGGACTTGAACCCGTAAACCGATTGGACCTGGAGATTGGAGCGCGGGCAGGTACGCTCTCCGGGCGAATCAATCGAGTCTCCATGGGCGTATACCGGGATATCGGCTTGTATGATCAAACGGGTCTGGCGCCGATCCCCGATTCCTACTCCGATGAAGAAGGCGCAGGCTTATGGACTGCAATGATTACCATGGGTGGAGCGATGGAAATGGGTGGTTTGACCGCCGCTACCGGTGCCGGTAAGACGGTACTAATCACTGCTGGTGGTAGCGGTATGGGGGGATTGGCGCTTAAACTCGCCCGGCATTGGGGCGCCACAACCATCGCTACAACACGCAAGGCGGAGAAAGCGGATGGGCTTGGCAAACTGGCTGATCACGTGATTGTTTGTTCGGATAGCGCCGGCCTGGTGGAAGGCGTAGATCAGGCGACCAATGGACAGGGGGCAGATTTGGTGCTCGATCCGGTGGGGGCGAGCTTCTACCCCGGATTATTATCAGCGGTCGCTAATGGTGGGGACATTGTCAGCTACGAGTGCATTACCGGTACGCAAGCAAACATCTCCATTATGGAGATGATGATGAAAGATGTAAGCTTTCACGGGTTTACCACTTTTCGCCCATTCAATAATCCAGCGCTGCTCAACCGATTGATTGAAATTGGCTTGGATAACGCGCCAGCACTGCGTCCTGTGGTTGCCAAAACGTTTGATTTATCTGAATCGCCGGAGGCGCTGGCAGCCATTGGGCGATCCGAACACATAGGGAAGATGGTGATCAAAACCTGAGCACACGTCTGTGCATGGCATGGAGGCTGTTTTCACCTTCATGCGGCGGGAACCGGTGATAATCGGTGCGTAAGTCATGGCGTACATCCGACGCCAGTGCTGAGCTCAGATCCTCAATACTGTCGAACACAATTTCATTGCCGAGAAAACTGTGAGATGGCCTGACATGACTGGCATCTCGCCAGTCAATGGGGACATAACACAGGATATTCCGGATGCGGGGAAAGTGCACCATAATCGGCGGATGATGGGCGAAATAGTGTTGATTGAATGCCTTTTCATTTTCGATCGGGGGATAGTAACGCACGACAAAAGAGATCGGTGCGAGGCGCATTGAAGTTGAGCCGTCGAGCAGCGGAAAGTGCCGGACAGTGAATGCCTCGGCAGTGACCTGTAAATCCCCGTCATTGGGCAGTGTAGTCAGAGCATCGGCCACCAATGAGTTCGCCATTGCAGCTTCCAACTGATCTCGCGTAGCGAAATCCGCCTGTACCATGAGCAGCTTGTTGGCTTCGCAGTCGAGATAGGGGTCTTCAACGGATTGCGGGGTGTATGCTTCGATGCACTTCGCCTCACCGCTACTGCCCAGCGCCGGACCGAATACCTCATCGACCCAAACCTGCAGTTTTTCATGTTCCCCCACTGGCCCGTCTACGTGTAAAAAATACGCTATGGTCATGGTCTTCCTCTAAAAATGTATCCGGTCACTTCAATTTTTTCGGGCTGCTTGTAGACTACCCCGCTTTTCATGACGAACTGTACATCCTGCATGCGGGCTATGTCAGATATTGGCCGGAGTGATAAGCATACTGGCAAGAGAGCCGGGAAATATGTATGCTCAAAATACATGAAACCGTATATATTTTCAAACAGCCGGGTATTCAGACATGACCGATTACGAAAAAGAAGATCAATGACCAACGCGTATTGCAGATCAATAACAATTTGTGGGCCTTTCCTGCTTTTCCTGCTTGCTGCCTTTCCAGCCTTTGCCTCGGAGCAGAAAAGTAATGCTTCCAGTCTCGCGGGCGTCTTTCTGACCGACACCCCTCTCATTGATGATTTACGCGTGCTCAGCGATGAGATTGGCGGCCGTATTACGGGATCAGTGGCCAATGAGAGGGCAATAGAATGGGCGGTTCAGCGCTTTCGTCATATCGGTCTTTCGGTTAAAAAGGAATCATTTCCAATGCCGAAGCTATGGCTGCCGAAAACGGCCTCGGTCACGATTGTGGGTGATGATCTGAGTTTCTCACCGCGAGTCGTTGCTGTTCCTTTTTCAACGGCAAGCGAACCTGAGGGTACCACCGCGGCTTTAATCTACGCCGGCTATGGGTACGGGGAAGATTTCCAGAAAGTGAGCCAGACGATTGCGGGCGCTTTTGTACTCGTAGAGACTAAAGAACTGACTGACGAGGATGGTTTAATTAGCGGACTGTTTGTCCAGTATTCCCGCGCCAGGGATATCGAACGGGCCGCCTTTGAAATGGGCGCCGCGGGTGTGATCTACATGTCAACGAGATCGAAGGGGCTGCTCTACCAACATAAAGCCTCTCTTGGGCCTGACAATGTGCACCCGATGCTCACCATGGAACGCGAGAGCGCCCAGCGTGCCGTTCGACTTTTGAAATCTCATAAAGATCTGAATATCACGGTAAATATTGAGGTCACGACCGGCGGCCAGTACACCAGCGCCAATGTCGTCGCCGAACTTCCAGGCTCGGAACTGCCACAGGAAATAGTACTGTTGGGTGCGCACATCGACTCCTGGGGTCTGGGAACCGGAGCGCTTGATAATGGCGCGAATGTTGCCGTTGTCATCGATATCGCCCGACAGATAAAGCAGCTTGAATTAGGGCCCCGGAGAACAATTCGCTTTGTGTTGTTCAACGGCGAAGAACAGGGATTACAGGGCTCGTGGGCCTATGTCCGGCAACACGAGGACGAACTCGATCGTTACGTGATGGCGATTTCCATGGATCTTGGAACGGGAAAAATAACCGGATTTTTTGAAAACGGCCGACCGGCAATAAATGCCAGGATTCAGGAGTTGCTGGCGCCCGTGATGGGCATGGGTCCTTTTCAGTCAATCAACGAGATTGCGACCGGCACCGATACATTTGATTTCATGTTGCAGGGTATTGCCACCACGGTGCCTTTTCAGGCAGCAAGCAATTACCCGTCTAATTACCATGCCGAGTCGGATACCTTCGACAAGGTAGATCAAGCTCAGCTGCGCATCAACGCGAGTATTATTGCCACACTCACGTATGGGTTTGCGGAAACGGATGTGGATTGGCAGCGGCATGATCGCAAGCAAGTCGAGGTACTGGTCGACTCCCTCGATCTAAGCGATGCTCAAAAAGAGTTTCCACCCTGGCAAGGCTGGTTGGCCGGATCTCGTGGCCGTCGCCCGGACTGAATACACGCAGCAACACGCTCCGCAGTGTGCAGCACGCGCAATAAATTACCCCCCCAAATCTTAGCGATTTCATCTTCGCTGTAACCACGTCGTAATAGTTCGCCGGTGACAGCGGCAGACTCACTTTCATCCATCCATCCAGCGACACCACCAGCCGGGAAATCTGAACTAATAGCCACATGTTCTATACCAACTACAGCAACAACGTGATCGATATGGTCAACGTAGTCGGAAACTGTAGCGCGCGGCCACCGGTCATCCAATTCGATGACCCGCTGGCGATAATCCGCAAGCTCACTACCGGTTGCTTTGGCTATGGCGGCCATACTGGTAAAGCCCATCTCTGATTCGATTTGGCTGATTGCCGCTCGCTTTGCCGGCGGGTCCATGCGCACATAGGGGGCGTAGGCTACAACACTGATAATGCCCCCTGTTCGAGCGACCGCTGCCAATTGCTCGTCGTCCATATTTCGAGGCACGTCAAGCACTGCCCTGGCGCTCGAATGAGAGGCAATAATTGGTGCAACGCTCAAACGTGCTGCATCCAGGGTGGCTTTTTTGGAAACGTGCGAGACATCTACCAGCATGCCCAGACGATTCATCTCGGAGATTACTTTGCCGCCAAATTCGCTGACTCCATCGTGCTCGACGGGCCCATCACCAAACTCTGCGACCGGATAGGTGGAATCAGCGATGTCATTATGACCGCTATGGGCAAGCGTCATGTAGCGCGCGCCAAGTTTGTAGTATTCGGCCAGCAGAGACAGGTTCTTCCCAATGGCAAAGCCATTTTCTATGCCGATCAGGGCCACCAGTTTGCCGGTGTTGTTGATGCGGATGATGTCATCTGCCGAGTAGGCAATCTCAATTTTGTCTGGATAAAGGTTTTCCGCCATTCGGTGAATGGCAGCAAACCTGGTTCGAGCCGTCGCCTCTGCTACGGCGTAGTTCGCGATTGTTCTTGGCATCTGGCCCACATATACAGTGAAGAACGCGGCATCCAGGCCACCAGCCTGCATCTTGGGGATACTCACGGGGTCAGCCGTCCAGACACCCGGGTCGACCCTGTCCGTGGCGAAATCGGAAGGAATATCTACGTGAGTATCAATCGTCAGAAGGCGATCATGAATTGCCCCTGCCGCCGGTCGTTGATGCTGTTGCCCGATGGTGTCTCCGGCGCTGTCCGTCTCACCACATCCCGGAATACAGACCAGAAATATCAGGGTACAGAATAAAGTAACCGTCCGTTCGACATGAGTTGCTTCTTTCACTCTGCTCACCAAAGATCCACCCTCCAGGTTTTAGACTCTTATGGAAATTGTATACAGTTTCATATAATATATATACAATTGCATACAATAATCAGAGTTACCACCAGTTCTATTCCGGCCCGGGATGTCGGCCCAGCCACTGAGCGGCAAGATGTTTTTAGACTCAAATAAATACTCGACCCACAAATCGACCCAACGGGCAGACATCTATGTCCGTAATCAAATTGTTACCGAAGGAATCGCTGCACTGCGGTGCGTTGTGATCAAGTTTGACTGACCTATTGCATGGAGAACTGAGATGTCTAAATTATCTGGAACACCATTATTGTCATTGGCATTTGCCTTAGTAGTGAGCGCCGGGCTTTATGCCGCCCCCGCCATTGCGCAGGAAGAAGAACTGGTGCTGGAAGAGGTTATCGTCACCGCCCAGAGGCGCGAGCAGTCGGTAATGGATGTACCGATCAGCATCACCACCTTCACCGCCACGACGATCGAGGCGAACATGATCCAAAACGTGGAAAACTATTTTGACATGTCGCCAAATTTGACCATCAGCCAGGGCGCGACGCGAGCCGGAAATGTTTCGACTTCCAGTCAGGGACTTGGAATACGCGGTATCAGTAATGTCGGGGGCGATTCGCTTTCCTACGGCTTTTACATCGATGATTTTAATGCCACCCGGGCCACGCTCAATCCGCAATTGATCGACATGAATCGCATTGAAGTTCTGCGTGGACCGCAGGGCACGTTTTTCGGTAGAAATGCTTCCGCCGGCGTGATCAGCCTTACCACGAACAAGCCGATTGATCTCCTGGAGGGCGATATTGCGTTGCAATACAGCAGTTTCAACACCTGGGAAACCTGGGGAATGGTCAATGTTCCGGTTTCCGAAAAATTCATGCTCCGGGCCAGCGCCAAGTTTGCCAAAAGCGATGGCTACGGTACAAATTACAATGAGATCGGCGGCGACAATGGCTACAAGCACAAATATGTCCGCGTGGCGGGGCGGATTCTGCCCACCGACAGCTGGACAATAGATTTGACCGCCACTTTCAGCGACGAAGATCAGGACGATCTCGGCTTGATTGGCACTGGTGTTTACGTGCCAGGTGCAATCGGAGGATTTCTGTGCTCTGTAGCAGCATCTGAGTGCCCTAATGATACCGAACACGGGATCTACCCCCAGAATACAGAATTCTTCAGCCATAACAATCCGCTGAGGGTGAAAGATAAGTACCAGATGTATACCGCCAATGTCGTTTGGGAAGGCGATAACCTGGCGTTCACAAGCGTTACCGGCTATATCACTACCGATTTTCACCGCGACGGCGAACTGGACATGGGCAGCTTAGACATTGTGAATGAAGATTTTGAAGATATCGACAAAACCTCATTCAGCCAGGAATTTCGCTTGCAATCAACCGGCAATGGTGCATTTGACTGGATCGTCGGTGGTATATGGGCTAAAGATACTCATGATGAAATTGAATCAATAAATTTTGGCACCGACCAGACAACGCTTGATTTTTTTGGTGTTTTTCCGCATTTCATTATCGAGTTGAGTGAACTGGACCGTACCATCAAAAGCGCGGCCTTGTTCGCTGAAGGCACCTGGCACGCTACCGACAGATTTTCATTGACCCTGGGCGCACGCTGGTCACAGGATAAAATCGATGTCAAACAGAAACAAATCGATTTTGAAACCCCGCTTCAACCCCAGGCGGATTCAGATAAATGGAGCGATATTTCGCCTCGTTTAGCGGGCACCTTCGCAGTGACAGACAATATGAATCTCTACGGGACAATCGCCAAGGGTTGGAAATCCGGCGGCATTAATCTTGAGCTAACCACGCCCGATGACCCCGTGAATAAATTCGATGAAGAAACACTCTGGAATTACGAAATGGGCTTCAAAGCCGGTTTTCTGAATAACCGGCTTCGCACCAGCCTGGCTTTGTTCTATATCAACTGGAAAGACGTCCAGGTCAATGCCAGCCGTCTGATTATCGAAGATGGCGAACTACGGAGCGTCCAGGGTGTCAGTAACGGCGCAAAAGCAACCAGCAAGGGCTTTGAATTCCAGTTAACCGCGCTACCGATTCCTCAACTCATAATGGATTTTGGCGTGGGTTATCTCGATGCCGAGTGGGATGACTTTGAAAATGCCCGTACCGGCTTTGGCGAACTGAACCTTTCCGGGCAACCGTTACCCAAAGCGCCTGACTGGACGATAAATGCCAACGCCCAATATGACATCGAGCTGGGCTCCAACTGGGATGCTTTTCTACGGGCAGAGTATACCTATCAGGACGATTTCTTCTACGATGTCAACGGGACAGCCGGCGCGCTGCTCGGCTTCGAGTTTCCTTTCCTGATTCCGAGTCGCAGCGTATGGAATTTCCGTGTCGGCGTGCACAACGAAAAATACAGAATAGTTGCTTACGTCGACAACGCATTTGACGACAACTTCTATACCGCAACCTTTGACTTTGGCTTCTCCAATGGTGCGTCTGTCGTACCAGGCTTCCGAGCCTGGGGGATCAGGGCTACAGCGTTTTTTGGTCAGTAGAGGAAACCATTGATGAATCTGAGGCGATGCCTGATATTGCAAACTTTGCTGTGCTTATCTGTCCTGAGCATGAATATTGTGGCTGAGGAGGCAAATGTTCCAGCATTTTCGATCAAGGAAAATATTCTTATGCTCTACTACAAGGATATTTCCCTGGTCGTGCCTTTTTACGAAGAAACCCTGGGTCTTGCCAGGACTTTCAATGACGATTGGGTGAAAATTTACCAGATTACTCCAACTTCATTTGTTGCCTTGGTTCAGGAAGGAGAAGGAAGTTTTCATCGCGCGAAAACTGATAATGCAGTGATGTTGAGTATCGTCACGGAAGAGGTGGATGCCTGGTATAAACGATTAAAGCGGGATCAGAACATCGTTTTCCTTAAAGATATTTATGACAACGAACACGCCCCGATTCGAGCCTTTCTTGTAGAGGACCCTGGCGGATACAGCATTGAATTTTTCCAATGGCTCAATGCGGAAAACTGAACACAAGACGAGGGTCAATGATGAGTTTGAGGCAAAAATTTTATTTATTTATTTGTTCCATAACCTTGCTGTTACCTCAATCGCTCATTGCGGACGCAGATAAGGACGTTTCCTTTTTTGTTATTGGCAAAACACCCGCTTACCTGCAGGATTCAGGTGGAAAGTTATCCTATGAAAAGCATTATCTTTTCGCTGAGATATTTCTCAAAGACGGAGGCGGCGTGAAATCGGCGACGCTGTTTCCTCCCGAGGGCGGCAAATTCAAGAGCATGGATTTTCAACATGCAGGCCATGTGTGGAAAGTTGAGCGACAGGATTTTGGGAGTCTGGAAGAACTGGACAAGGCTTTCCCCGATGGGGATTACGAACTCACAATTGAAACGGCTGCAGGAAACAAATACAGGGAAACCGTCGCGTTAAGGTTTCCAGGTAATGTGCGGGAGTTTACCCAAACCATTTCCATTTATTTCTATCAGGGAGGGCATTTGATTGGTCAGGAATCCATAGATCCTGAACAGGATTTGCTAATTGCCTGGAGCCCCTTCAACAAAGGCCATCAGGATCCGCGGGGTATTTCTGATGACTTGATATTTGCGATTTCCAGTGACTGCAACGATCAACCCTTTGCACGGACGGCATTACCTTTTGTTGCAATACCTGCACTTTCCTATAACGACAGTCAGTTTCGCATTCCCGCAGACAGATTACAGCCGGGTTCGCGCTATGAGTTGGTAGTTGAACATGCGGAGATGGTGGATACCAAAAAGATGGACAACGGCATCATCGGACTGGCTACCTTCCCGACCATCACTAAAACCAGTTTTAGAACAAGCGGTCCGGCAAATACAGACTGCCCTGTGCAATAAGTTTGCAAAGACATTATTTACGAGGAGATTTCGAATGAAACCAAAAGAAACTCAAGCTGGTTCCGGCTTAACGATGCACCAGAAGCAATATGAGGATCTGTCGCGACGCAAGTTTCTGCAAGCTGCTGTTGCGGCAGGAGCGGTGGCGGCGGCAGCGCCCATTACCGGCATCGCTCTAACCGGAAGCGAAGAACAAAGCTCAAAGCAAGATAATCCGATGGAGACAATCCTGAAACGCTATGGCAGCGAATTTGGCCCTCTCACTCGAACAGGATAATCCGCAAATTAGCGTTCAAGTATAAGGAGTATCAACAATGGCAGTTTTCGAGGTTGAAAGTTGGCTGGTAGCAGAGGGCAAGGATCATGAGCACGAGGTGGAGATGCGTCGCTGGTTGTCATGGGTGAAGGGACATCGGGAGCTGTTCCCTGAGTGGAAGAGCGTGCGCTATTTCGAAAAACACGTTGCTGGTGATGACTCGGGACGGCACATGGTTATGTGGGAGTACGAAAGCCTGGCTGCCTACGAGGCCTACAAGGCCAGGCGCAAGGACTACGAAGGACCCTACAAGGAATACAAGGAGAACGACCCCTATTACAAGGGTGTGTTCATTCACAGTCGCATGCGCATGGAATTCTGGAAAGACAGGGAGCGCGATCTGTGGATTGAATAACGAGGACCGAGGTTTTATTTGCGATTGTATATGATTCAGCATATAGTTCGGACGCACAAATAAGAAAAAAATCCGAAACAGATAATAAAGGAGAGCCCCATGACATCGAATCGTGCCCGTAAGTTAACCATCTGCACCGTACTGCTATCCTTTTGTTCGACTACTTTCGCCGCCGAGAGCGTGCTTGAGGAAGTCATCGTAACCGCCACCAAACGCGGTGATGTGGACATCCAGTCTATTCCAGCGTCTATATACGCTATCAGCGGAACGCTCCTGGAAGACAAGGCTCAATTTGATTTCAGAGCTGTCGCAACCAGCATTCCCGGGCTCACGTTCCAGGATCTTGGCCCGGGCGACATGGAGTTTATTATTCGTGGCGTGAACGGTAACGGGCCTGCTGTAGTGGGCAGTTACTTCGGTGAATACGTTATTACCGCAAGTGATCAACAGGACGGCGGTGGCAAGAATGCGCCGATCAAGCTGATTGACATGGAACGGATCGAAGTCCTGAATGGTCCGCAGGGCACGCTCTACGGAGCCAACTCCATGGCCGGCAATATTCGCTACATTCCAAACAAGGCTGATACGACCCTGTTCGATGCTTTCGGCGATATCGATCTTTCTACGATCGACTCCGGCGGATCAGGTTACACGGTGTCTGGTGGCGTCAATATGCCATTCATCAAGGACAGCCTGGCCGTCAGGGTGGTTGCCTACAGAACCGATAACGACGGCTGGATCGACCAGCCCCGCCTTGAGCAGACCGTTGGCGGCGTAACGACTTATGACGCCGACGCCAAAGACATCAATGACGAAGAAACCAATGGCGCCCGCATCAGCCTGGTTTGGCACCTTACCGATAACATGACTTTTGATATGGTTTATATCAACCAGCAATCAGATATCGGCGGTTCGTCCCGTTACACTGCCAAGGGCGTAACTGCCTGGCCGCCGGACG
>PVMK01128243.1_pt1 | contig 19413 bp, 15 predicted proteins | sample 1853481 | NCBI WGS metagenome assembly PVMK01 (sample SAMN08533507, study PRJNA380276) | Marine sediment metagenome, whole genome shotgun sequencing project. | reverse complement strand
CGCCAAGGCTTATCCGGCGTCGTATCGCAAAGTTTTCGCGGTCAATGGATACAAGTTCGGCGGATGTGAAACAAGCAACCCAAACTTGATTTTGTGAGTCCTGGCTCAGGGCAATTGGGAATCCGCAAACTGAGTCAACCTGCTCGACAACTGTCGACTTTCGTGGATCGACAACTGAAATCGAGCCGTCAATTGCGTTGCCAATCCAAATTCGGCCCGCAATTGCTAATGAGCCTTCGCTGCCTGTCGCCAGTTTCACAACCTCTGTGTCGCCACTATCGATGTTGATCAACGTAACCGACCCAGACCCGGTATTGGTGATTGCGAGCGTCCGCGATTCGGGTTCGAAGCTGAGAACATGCGATCCTTTCTGCAGGGTATCGAAATGATCGATCGTCTGCCCATTGTCCAGGTCAAGGACGAGCACGCGCCTCTCCGATTCGCACGTCACGTAAGCGCGCTGCCCTACGATCCAGCTCGCGTGCGGTCTGGCACAATCCTCGATGATTGTGTCCAGCAGCACGGTTCGGTCGACGGTATCTATCAACGTCATTCGCGAATTCAGTGCTTCCACGAAAGGGGGGCGACTGGAAACCGCTTCCGGATGCGGCTTCGGAAACTCACCAAAGCCTGTTGCCAATATGCGGCCGTCGCTCACATTCGACAACAAGTGCGGCCCCTCACCAGTTGCAATGCGAGCCACGATCTCACCACGCGCCAGGTCGACGAATGTCATTTCGTGAGATGATCTGTTGGCGACCAGCAGAGTCGGCGCATATGTGGAACGCAGCTGTGTACGCAAAGGGCCCCATTTTGCAGTCACTATCCGGGCATGCCCACCGATTGGTGCCGACGTGTAGTAAAGCGTTTCACCATCCGGATGTAGTCGCGGCATCAAATCACTATTGCGGGAATTCAGATGTTCGATGGGTGTCGCCGGTGTCCAGCCTGCGGGTGTGTTCCAACTGTAGTAGAGATCACCTGGTGTCGACACGTTTGTCGGCCGCGACGATGCCTCGAAAATTATTTCGCTTTCATCTGGAGAAACCCATAGATTCCATTCTCCCGTGTGTGTGTTGAACGCGGGGCCCAGAGGTTGTGGTGCCCCAAAACCATCACCCATCGATTCTGCTCGATAAAGGTCACCGTTGCCTTGTCCACCATCCCGGTTCGAGGCGAAATAAATGGTGCCAGATGCTGTGACGACAGGGGAGTATTCTGCTGAGCCAGAGTTTATTGAAACGTATTCCAGGCGGTTTTCTTCAACCAGGCTGTACCGCCAAATGTTGGCGTCGGTCAATTCATCATCGTCGCTGGTTGGGCGATCCGATACAAAGTACAGCCATCGCCCGTTGGGAGAGACGGATGGGTCGCCATCGGAGTGGTTTCCCGAAAACCCCACCGGAGTGGGGGTGGTCCACACGCCGTGTTGCTGGCGCGACGTATAAATTACTCGCTGAGTCGTATCGCTACTGCCCCAGTCACCATTCCAAGCGACCCAGAAGGCCGTCGAACCGTCCGGAGTAAATGTCAGGCCGAGCTGATTGTCTGAGCCCGTATGGAATGCTGTAGGTTTCTGCGCACTCGCGGTTTGCGACATCGCTGCGGCGATCAGTGTGGTCATTGCAGACACATGGAGCAATAATTTTGCCCAGGTATCGGTCCTTCTTAGGCTCATGTCGTGAAAACTCGGATAGCCAGCAATTCACGATTAGACCTTTTTGAGCGCATTTTGATCTCCGTCGACAGGCGATCGGATGGTGATATCCCGAAAAAAGATCGTGTGTCCACATTGGTGCCCAAACCAGGATCACCTACCGTCACTCAAGAGAACCTACCAGATCAGGAATCCGATGCAATACGTGTTCTTGGGTTACCTTAGGTTACGCTGGATCGTGAAATCTGTTCACTGAAAATCTGCGTGTCGGTGGTTCGATTGATTCGGATCGGCTTTGGCCGATCCTCACCCTGCGGGCCGCTGCGCCGTCCTGATTCGCTTCGCGAATCGGTCCGCCCCTGGCCACCATTTGCTGAGATTGTGCGATGAATAGGAATTCGCACAGCACTGGCCTACATTAGTGCGCGAATGACTGCCTCCATGCGCTGTCGCTGATCAATGTCTGGCAGGCGCCCGAAACCGGCGCTGAGGTTGTCGATGGCATGCTCCGGGTTCGACGTTTCGGTCAGCACACAGTTGACGGTCGGGTGAGCCAGAATGTACTTCAGCGAGAACTGTGCCCACGAGTGGCAATCGAACTCTGCGGCCCATTCGGGAAGTTTCTGGTCACTAACGAGTCCAAAATACTCGCCATTGATGAACGGCCGGTTGGTGATTACGGTAGTGCCTGTCTCTTGTGCCAATGGCAGGATATCGTTGGCTGCCTCGGGCTCCATCATCGAATAATTAATCTGGATGAAATCCAGTGCACCGTCTTCCATGAGCTTCATCATTGGCGGGTAGAATTGCTTTGCGTAGCGAGCAACACCCAGGTATCGGGTTAGGCCCTCCTCTTTGAGGGCCGCAAACTGGTCGCGACGCCGGCTAAAGTCCTCCACCAGCATAACCTGGACCAGGTCGAGCGAGTCACCACCTTGAACGTCTAGAAGTCGGCGAATCTCGGCCCGCATCGACGGCAGATCCTCTCCTTCTAAATAGGTGCCGAGGAAAAGCTGCTCATGCGCGTCATTCTCGCGCATGATCTTGCCGACCGTCTTACGAGCATCCCATCCGGTGTCGACGTAAGAGCCACCGTGCTCGAGGAATACCTGTATGAGTTCGCGCGACGTTTCCATGACACCCTGGTAAAACACCCGCGCGTTGCCCAGCCCAACGATTGCGAGAGTCTCATTGCTGCCGGGGATTGCGCGGCGCGGCAACGCCGTTCGCCCGAGAGCACAAACCTCCAGCGGAATTGCAGCTACGAGCGCCGCCAAACCGACCGAATAAATGAACTCCTTGCGATTAATCATTTGTAATACCCCCTAACCCGGATGCGGTATTGCCACTGCACATCTAAAGGATAGGACATCCTATCGCTTTTGCGAGGATTAGAGCGTCGAGATTGGCTCCGGAATCCTCGTGTCGTAGCGGAATGAAGCGGTCAAAGGGCAAATAAAAAATACAGGCATGAGCTACTGATACCGGTATTTCTGTGTGTAAATTCTGTGTAAATAAGCCGAGATAAATAAACAATGAGACCTACAAATCCAGAACATACGCAGACACGCCACGGAGGGAAACCTGAGCTGGATCAATACATTTGGATCAATCGAGAACTCAGTAGACAAATATAGCCGAATACTGAAAATCCGCGTGTCAGCAGGTCTGATCCAGAGGTCGATGTTGTTGCGAACGCAGAGCGTATCTCGACCTGCGTCGCCATTAACTCCTGGCGATAACCAGAAGGGCCACGGGCGCCCACAGAGAGTACTATCTGTCGATGCCTGACCCTGCCCAGTTCAATTCCCTCGGCCTTAAGCCCGCCCTGCTCAGTAATATTGCTGACATCGGCTATACCGAGATGACGCTCGTGCAGACTGAGACTCTGCCACATTTGATAGGCGGGTCAGATGTGCTGGCGCGGGCCAAGACCGGCAGTGGCAAGACCGCAGCATTTGGCCTTGGCCTGCTGAACAAACTGGATGCGAGTTTATTTCGCTCGCAGGCTTTGGTGTTATGCCCGACCCGCGAGCTCGCTGACCAGGTTGCGAAAGAGATTCGACGACTGGCGCGTGGCATAGCAAACATCAAAATACTAACGCTGTGCGGTGGCGCACCCCTGGGTCCGCAGATCGCCTCGCTGCAACACAGCCCGCACATTATTGTAGGTACGCCAGGGCGGGTGCTGAAGCATTTGCGCAAAGAGACGGTGACGCTCGCGGAGATCGAGACATTCGTGCTGGATGAAGCGGATCGCATGCTGGACATGGGTTTCGCTGACGAACTGGACGCCATTCTTGAGTTCCTGCCGAAAGACCGGCAAACACTGTTGTTCAGTGCTACCTACCCCGAAAGCATCGCGGCAATCAGCCAGCGCATCCAGCGTAATCCCGTGACGGTCGATGTCACCGACGACGAACAACCCGCGCAGATCTCGCAAAGCTGGTGCAGCGTCACGCGAGAGAACCGCAACGCCGAACTGCTTCGCGCTCTGCACGCATGGGGCGGCGCGCTGAACCTGGTTTTCTGCAACACCAAGTTGGATTGTGCCGAGGTGGCAACCTACCTGCGATCGCAGAATATTGTCGCTGTCGCTTTGCACGGCGACCTGGATCAACGGGAGCGCAATGAGGTGCTGGTGCGATTCGCGAACCGCAGCGCGACCGTACTTATTGCGACCGACGTTGCTGCGCGCGGTTTGGACGTGGATGACCTGGACGCTGTCTTCAATTTCGAACTGCCGAAACAAGCCGAAGTCTACATTCATCGCATTGGCCGGACTGGCCGTGCGGGCAAACAGGGCGTGGCCATAAGCCTGGTCGAGCAGCGCGAGGAGTGGCGGTGGCAGCAAATCGAAGAGCTGCTGCCGGATGCGTTTCCGAAACACTGCGGGATCCCGGATGCGAAACGTTCTGCAGATACGCTACGCCCGACGATGACGACGATTCACATCAATGGCGGTCGAAAGAACAAGTTGCGACCCGGAGACATACTGGGTTCACTCACCGCTGATGGCGGCGTGTCAGGCGATAGCGTCGGATCAATTGATCTGTTCGACACCGTTGGCTACGTTGCTGTCCGCAACGCGGATGCATCGCAGGCGCTGCGACAGCTGGCGAGTCGCCCGATCAAGGGAAAAAAGTACCGGGCTCGTATTAGAAAGACGTAAACAATTCGGGTGTTAGCTGTGCATCATTATGCACAGTGGTGCACTTTGGGCAACGGGCGTCCCAGTAATTTATCATGCTGGATACATCCGAGGAGTTTGCACCATGAAACAGGACCAGATCGACGATAAGGTATTTGACCTGTACGACGAGTATTGCCACGGCCATATCGACCGCCGCCAGTTCTTCGAGCGCGCCGCACAACTGACCGTCGGTGCCGTATCTGCTGTGGCCATGGCTCGGGCACTTCTGCCGAACTATGCAGACGCGCAGGAAATCCTTTTCACCGACGAGCGCATCAAGGCCAACTGGATTAACTATCCATCGCCTGGCGGCAGCTCCGGCGAAATGCGTGGCTACCTCGTACAGCCCGAAGGTGAAGGGCCCTTCCCTGCCGTGCTGGTTATGCACGAGAACCGTGGTTTGAATCCCTACATTCAGGACGTTGCCCGGCGATTCGGTGTCGCGGGATTCCTGACGCTGGCGCCTGACGGGCTGTCGCCGATTGGCGGTTATCCTGGCAACGACGACGAGGGCCGCACCATGCAACGCACGCTCGACCAGGCGAAGTTGCGCCGGGACATGGTCAATAGCGCCCGCTACGTCAAATCGCACCCGCTGTCGAACGGCAAGCTTGGCGCTACCGGTTTCTGCTGGGGCGGTGGCACGACCAATTTCCTGGCGACGGAGATGAGCGAAGATCTCAATGCCGGCGCGCCGTTTTATGGCAGCGCGGCCGCTACGGATAGTGTCGGACAAATCAAGGCAGCGATGCAGATCCATTACGCCGAGGACGACGAGCGCGTCAACGCCATGCGTCCGGATTATGAGGCGGCACTAAAAGCCAACGGCGTTACCTATGAAATGCATACCTACCTAGGTACGCGGCACGGCTTCCATAATTACTCGACGCCGCGCTATGACCCGGAGGCTGCGCAACTGGCGTGGGAGCGCATGGTCGCCTTTTTCAAAGAGCACCTGAGTTAGTGACTGTCCAGGGGTGCAAACTGCTCACGTAATAAAGGCAAGCAAGTGATATCGCGACGCGACCATTTGAAATTTCTTGCGGCGGCAGGTGTGGCCAGCGCAATTCCGGCACAGCTGCTTCGTGCTGCGCATCACGACGGTCTGATTACCCGCGCGGCGCATCCACGGCGGATGCAGACGCTGCGTGGGCGCAAATCGAGCGTTCTTTCGACTACATCGGCAAGGATCCGATCGACCTGATCCAGGTGCACAATTTGCGAGACGTTCCCACCCAAATGGGCATACTCAAGGAGCTCAAGGAAGAAGGCACGGTGGTGACGCCTGCCACGAGCAAGCCGCATCACATGCTGGACAATCTCGGCGCCGGTGTTGGCGAATTACCGGACGAAGCGTTGCAGAAGCGCATGGCCGAGTACATCGACGCGCTGCCGTCAGGCTGAAGAGATTTGCGATTATAGGTGAAAGGAAAATCCCACCAGCGCCGGGCTCGGCGTGGAGCTGAATGATGAATTCAAAAATCAAGTGCACCATTCTCCTTAGCCTCTTTATCCTGCCGCTGACTGATTGACGGCCTGCGTTAAGAAGCCATGTCAACTAACAGGCGATCAAAGTAAGAACCATTGCGACAGGGGCCGTTAGGACGTTATTGGACCACTACGCGAGTCAAACGACGCTTCTCTTGACAGTGCCCACTTTGGCGCCCAAATCAGGATCACCTATCGTCAGTCATGAGCATCTACCGGTCGGCTATTCCGATGCGATACATGCTCATGCGCACTTCCACTTGTAACTACCAAAGATCAACCCGCACCCGGCAAACTGTGATGTCCGTCACATTTCACGAAAAACCAATAACACGGATGGACCCGTCGGCCACAGATGATTTGAGTGGTCGATCACAGAATACAGACGGGAATTGTTAAAAAATTACAGGTGGTTACGAGCCCGTCGGATCGTCCGGCAATACCCGGGATAAGTTTGGAATCCGGTCAGGAATAGGACTTTCACTATGTCGAAATTGATGTGCATATTTTTCTTGTCGCTATTGTTATGCGCGTCCGTTGCATCGCTCAATGCTCAGGAGTTATCGGGCGGCGAGATACGCAGCCTTGACGGGCAGGTGCAGGAAATCAAATCGGATGTGCTTAGTATCGCGTCGGAACTCGACACGCTCGAAGAGCGGTTATTGTACCCGTCAAACACGCAGATCGCCGTATTTGTGTCGATCGAGAAAGACGAAGACTTTCGGCTTGATGCAATCCAGCTAGAGATCAACGGTGAACTTGCGACGCACCACATTTATTCTTTCAATGAACTTCAAGCACTGCAAAAAGGCGGCGTCCAGCGGATCTATACCGGCAATATCCCAACGGGTGATCATCAGCTGAGCATCACCATGATGGGCAAGCTGAAAAGCGGCGAAGACTTCACGGAGTCGGACAGCTTCACGTTTGCGAAAGGCATCAAACCGAAATCACTCGGCGTAACCCTTGCGGGTCCCGGAGCCGGGGGTACAGCCATCCAGGTCGGAGCTTGGTAAACCATGCGTCGAGTATCGTTTGCGATCTTTCTGTTTGCTTTTCTTGCGACAGACCTTGTTCGAAGTGACGAGCTGAAGGATCTCTACTTCGGCGAGGCGCTCTATTACGCGCACCAGGGTGACTTTTTTGCTGCGCTGGAACGTCTCGATACGGAAGTGCGCCAGCATTCAGCTGTTGACGAACGCGAGCTCGATACGCTCTATTATCACATTGACGACGCCGAATTTTCGCTCGGCGACTTCGAACTGCGCTACCGGATGCACCATCGTGCAGGACGTGCGATCAAAGCCGTGCTGGAAGGCGCAGTCGACGAGAACATCCGGAACGATGCCGCATTCAGGCTGGCGCGCATTCATTTCAAGAAAGGTCAGATAGCCGAGGCGATGCGAGCGCTGGAGCGCATCGAAGGCCACGTGCCGGTCGCTATTCGTGATGACATCGAATTTTTAAGGGCCAACGTATACCTGGCGGAGGGACGGCCGGCCGATTCGCTGGAGGTGTTCGATCGCCTGCAGGAATCGGAGAACTATGGCGGCTTCGCTTCTTATAATCTGGGCATCGCATACCTGCAGGACGGCCAGAAAGCGCTTGCGTTGAAGCAGCTGGACCAGGCTGGCCTGATCGTTTCTGAAGACGAGGGCGAACTCGCAATTCGCGACAAATCGAATCTTGTTCTCGGGACAATCCTGCTTGAGGAAGGCGATTACGAGACCGCGGTAATTTATCTGAATCGTGTCAGGCTCGACGGGCCATTCTCAAACCAGGCTCTATTGAGCGTGGGCTGGGCAAGCGTTTCAGCCGGCAATTACGAGCGTGCTGTCGTGCCCTGGAAGATTCTCGCCGGACGTGAGCTGACGGATCGGTCTACGCAGGAAGCGATGCTGGCGCTGCCATATGTTTATGGCAAGCTCGACGTTCATGGACGTGCTGCAATTTACTACGGTCAGGCCCTCGACTCGTTTACTGCAGAAGTCGGCAAACTCAACGAATCAATCGAAAGTATCCGGGAAGGCAAATTTCTCGAAGCGTTAGTTCGCGAGGAAATTCGCCAGGACAAAAACTGGGTTATTCATTTGCGATCGCTTCCGGAGACGCCCGAGACTTATTACCTGATGGCGCTCATGGCAAGTCATGATTTCCAGACCGGCCTGCAGAACTACCTGGACCTTGTTGATCTGCGCCGCAAGATACGTACGTGGGAAACAAACTTCGACGCCTATGACGATATGGTCGCCATACGTTCCGGGCATTACGAGCCTCTGCTTCCAGAGGTGGATGCGGAATTTCGCGAGCTTGATTCCCGCATGCGCCTGCGCGTCGAACAGCACAAGATGCTCGTCAAGCGTCGCGACGATTTATTGACGGCACCTCGCCCGGAATTTCTGGCGACCCCAGAGGAACAGGCCATCATGGCCCGCCTCGACGCCATTGAACTAAGCAGGGTTGATGAAGACGAAACGTTTGACGAACAGACGATTCAGCGGATCGACCGACTAAAAGGTGTCTTACGTTTTACGCTGGAAACCGAATACCACGCTCGCCTTACGGAGTTCGACCATAATCTGCGCGGCCTCGACCAGGCGATGGCGGTTGCCCAGGAACAGTACGACCAATATGTTCGGTCGCGGCAGGCAGCGACACACAGCTACGTTGGGTATGAACGGCCCATTAATCGGCTGCGCACAGACTCACGCCGCGCGGCAGAGCAAATCGACCGCTTAATGGAAAGACAGGGCCGACTGCTCGAGATTGTCGCGATTGACGAGCTAATGGCGCGTCGCAGCCGGCTTGAAATCTACGGTGACAAGGCGCGGTTTGCGCTGGCCGACAGTTACGATCGGGCGACGCGAACGCAAGCGAAGTTGGAAGAGTAATGGTACGAATCAGAACATTCGTACTGGCAGTCGTTGGCACAGCGATATCCGCCTGTGCGACCATTTCCAACGAACAAGGGACACTGGCCGAGTTGCAACAGGTCGAAGCGGACGTCGAGGACGTTTACCTGGAAGACAGTCTTGAGCGTGCCGCACAAAGCTATCGCCGCTACCTGGAGGATACGGACAAGAACACTCGTACGCCTGAAGCGATGCGTCGCCTCGCCGATCTGCAAATCGAACAGGCTTACGGCGTGCTTGGCAAAGACGAAATCGTCGAACTCGCTGCGCCGGAAACGGGATCGCTACCACTATCGGGTGAATCAGAAACCAATACTGTAAAACCTGCCACACCCGACGAATCGGATCTCGAGTTCGAGAGTCGCGCAACGCAACGTGAAATATTGCTGGCACAGGAATCGGATATCCAAGACGAATTGCTCACCGGGGGTGGTGAACCGATTCCGGCCGGTCCTCGCGAGGCCATTGAAACGTACAAACAGATTCTCGAGTTGTACCCGAACTACGAACGCAATGATCGCGTCCTCTACCAGATGTCCCGAGCATACGATGAAATAGGTCAACCCGACGACGCAATGACGGTCATGAACCGCTTTGTCGCGGAATATTCCAATTCAAGATACGCCGACGAAGTACAGTTTCGGCGCGGTGAATATTACTTTGTGAGAAAGAAGTGGCTGGCTGCAGAAGAGGCGTATTCAGCGGTAACCAGCCTTGGCTCGACGTCTTCGTACTACGAGCTGGCGATGTACAAGTTTGGCTGGACATTCTATAAGCAGTTCCTCTATGAAGAAGCATTGCACCGCTTCATCGCGATGCTCGATTACCAGCTGACCACCGGATACGATTTCGACACGCTCGATGAAGAAGACGAAGGAAACAGGATCAACGATACGTTTCGCGCCGTCTCCTTAAGCTTCTCCAATCTCGGTGACCCCGAAGTCGTCGACGACTATTTCTCACGCTACGGCCATCGTTCGTATGCCGACAAGGTGTATCGAAATCTCGGTGAATTCTATTTCGCAAAATTGCGCTATGACGATGCAGCATCTGTCTACAAGTCGTTCATCGGCCGAATCCGTATCACCAGGTGTCGCCGAAATTCAGCATGCGCGTTGTCGAAATCTACGCTGATGCAGGTTTCCCGATACTCGTCGTCGAGTCCAAAAAAGAGTTCGCGTCACGCTACGCACTGACGTCGGAATACTGGAACTATCATGATGTTGAAGGCGCGACCGAGGTTGTCGGATTCCTGAAGACGAACCTGACGGACCTCGCAGGTCACTACCATGCGCTATACCAGGAGGGCGTGCTGGTTGAAGAACAGCCGGCCAATTACAACGAGGCCACGCGTTGGTACCGGCAATTCATCGCATCGTTTCCGGCCGACGCCGACACGCCAGAGATTAACTATCGCCTGGCCGACCTCTTGCTGGAGAACGAGGACTTCCTCGCTGCGGCAAAAGAATACGAGAAGACCGGCTACGAGTACGCGGAGCATAGCCAGGCATCCGCTGCCGGCTACGCGGCCGTCTACGCCTACCGCCAGGAACTGAAAAATGCGTCCGGTGTGAGCCAGCGCGAGATCAAACGTGAGACGGTGACGAGCTCGCTGAAGTTCGCAGACACCTTTCCTGAGCATGAAGAAGCGTCTATCGTGCTTGGAGCTGCCGCCGACGACCTCTATGAAATGAAAGATTTCGGCCTCGCGATCGAATCGGCGCGGAAGCTGATCGATCGATACCCGTCAGCCGACGACTCGCTGCTGCGGTCTGCATGGGCTGTTGTCGCGCACTCGTCAATTGATATCGCGGAATACGTCGATGCCGAAGTCGCCTACTCGAGCCTGCTGGCCCTTACGCCGGATGATGATGAATCCAAAAATGCCGTCATCGACGGCCTTGCCGCCGCCATCTACAAGCAGGCGGAACAGGCAAATCTCGTCGAGGACTACAGGACGGCGGCAGGGCACTTCCTGCGTATCAAGGAAGTCGCGCCAACGTCGGGTATCCGTAGTGCCGCGGAATACGATGCCGCCGCTGCGTTAATGAAGATCGAGGACTGGACGTTGGCAGCCAGTGTCCTGGAGGAGTTCCGCACCAGTCATCCGGATCACGAACTGAGCACTGAGGCGACGAAGCAACTTGCCCAGGTGTACCGGGTCGATGGACAAATCGCACGCTCCGCCGCAGAGCACGAGCGCATTTCCGCAGAAGCGGATGATCCTGAACTAAGGCGCGACGCCCTGCTGATCGCGGGAGATTTATTCGACGAAGCCGGCGAAGAAGTTGAGGCACTGCGTGTTTACGAACTCTATGTGTTCGAGTATCCGCGACCGATCGATCTCGCAATCGAAACGCGAACCAGGATTGCAGAGATTTTTGAATCACAACTAAATTACACGCGTTACCACGAAGAGCTCGAAGCGATCGTTGCGCTGGATCGCGACAGCGGTACGGACCGTACAGATCGCAGTCGTTTTCTCGCATCAGGTGCAGCGCTCGTGCTCGCGGAACAGACCTTCGAGCGCTTTGACAGGCTGGGGCTCAACCAGCCTTTCGAGGAAAGCCTGGCAGAGAAGCAGGCGCAGATGGATGTCACCTTGCAGGCAATGGAGGATCTCGTCGGGTACGAAGTCGCAAACGTGACGGCGGCGGCGACCTTTTATATTGCACAGACCTATTTCGAATTCAGCCAGTCACTTATCGAGTCGGAGCGTCCCACGGGACTGAGTGAAGCGGAGAAAATCGACTACGAATTCGTGATCGAGGAAGAGGCTTACCCGTTCGAGGAACGAGCCATTGCCGTGCACGAGGAAAACCACGAATTGCTCATATCGGGTATTTACAACCCCTGGGTGCAGAAAAGCCTCGACCGGCTCGCCGTGATGATGCCCGGCCGTTACGCGAAATCGGAAACCAGCGAAGGATTTCTTGGCTCGATCGATGTCTACGCCTACCGCATGCCAATCGTACCGCCACCATCGACAGACGGTGTCATCGACGGCGAAACGGCACCGAAGACCAGGACGGTGATCGCCGGTGATCTCCGGTGATGCGGCAGGAAACGAAACCAGCGCGCTTATGGAATTGGCATGAATGAGAGCAATCGACAACAGGATTACCGCAACATGAAGATCATCAGCTGGATGCTGTCAGTCTGTTTCGCCATAACGGGTTGTGCTACGACGGAGCAGACGCCACCTGTCGTACAGGTTGCAATTGTGGACTCAGTCGGTTTCACGATAACCGAGGGCAAGCCGGTAGATGAAGACATTCGCCTGCGCTACGACGATGCGCAACGACGACTCAATCAGGGGTCGCTTCAAGAGGGTGTTGCCGAATTGCACGCAGTCGCTGCGACAGCGCCTGACCTGGTGGCACCGCAGATAGACTTGGGTATCGCCTACCATCTATCGGGCGACCTGGAGGCCGCCGAGTCGCATTTGCACAAAGCGCTCGAGCTCTATCCGGAACATCCGGTCGCGCACAACGAACTCGGCATCATTTACCGGAAAACAGGGCGCTTCAATGATGCGAAAAAGAGTTATCAGGCGGCGCTCGCGATTTATCCTGGCTACCACCATGCACGCAGGAACCTGGCGATCCTTTGCGACCTCTATCTCGGTGATCTCAAGTGTGCGCTGGAGAATTATGAAGCCTACATGTCCACCGTGCCTGGCGACGATCAGGCAGAAATCTGGATAGCGGATCTGCGCTACCGCATGGACCAGTAGGTGAAACTATGAAGAAATCGCTTTTTGCTCCTGTCCGTTGCGTTGTTCTTTACGTCCCTGCCGCCTATGCGCAGGATGCGGACGAGGCTGAATCGACTGAGACCGAAGAAACATCTTCGGCCGAAGAATCGCCCGCCATTGAGCCGGGCGGCCCGAAGACGATGTCGGGTATGTCGATTCTCGGTAACGAAGAAACGCCGAAGTCACTGGTCATCGTGCCGTGGAAGTCGTCCGAAATGGGCGATGAGCTGAGTTTGAGCGATACGCTCGACGAGCGAGCGAGGCCCGTGGACAAAGAGGTCTTTCTTCGCAAGCTCAATTTTTACCAGATTCGGTCAGGCGAGGAGTGAATTGCGCGCCGGGTGTAGTTAATTCCCCCGCTGGGCGGGCTCCTACATTGCTAAATAGAATTGTAGGAGCCCGCCCAGCGGGCGAATTGACTACGCCCAGCGGGCGAATTAACTGTAAATCTGTGAGGCTTATCAAGAATCTGAATACCTGAGGGAAAACCGGTCCTTAACGAGGACTGGGTCACGTTTCCGGCGAAGATCCACGTCTATCCTTAACCCGCTTCACATAAATTGGCACGTTTTGTAAACAGAGGATTGGGAAATGGACTTTTTCTATTCGATTATCAGTTTCTTTTCGACCGGCGGCGTATTCATGTACCCGATATTGATCGTATTTGCGGTCGGTGTCGCAATTTCGATTGAACGCTACATCACGTTGACGATCGTCACGAAGAAAAACCAGGTAGTTTGGGAGCAGGTCCAGCCGGTGCTTGCCGAAGGTGACTTCGAACAAGCGCACAAAATGACCAGCAACGATCAGTCCACAATCTCGCAGGTGTTGAACATGGGCCTGTCGTTGCATGGTGCAGTGCGCCGGCGTGAAGACATCGAGATTGCAATGGAGGAAAGCATGATGGAAATCGTGCCGCGCCTGGAAAAGCGCACGCCCTATGTTGCGCTCGCCTCCAGCGTTGCAACGTTGCTTGGCCTGCTTGGTACCATCATGGGCCTGATCCAGGCTTTTACCGCGGTCGCGAACGCGAATCCGGCGGAGAAAGCGGATCTGCTGTCCGCCAGTATTTCGGTTGCGATGAACACCACGGCGTTCGGCCTGATGGTGGCCATTCCGTTACTGGTCGTTCACGCGATCCTGACAAGCAAAACCGGCGACATCGTCGACTCTCTGGAGATGGCGACCGTGAAGGCGCTGAATGTGTTCTCGCGCCGTGCGAAGCGAGTTGCCGTTGAGGCCTGATTGATATGGCACGGCGACATCACTACAAGCGCAGGGTTTCAAGCACCTACGACATCGACGTCACCACTTTTCTTAACCTGATGGTGGTGTTGATTCCGTTCCTGCTGATTACGGCCGTGTTTTCCAGGCTGATGATCGTAGAGCTGAACCTGCCGAGTTCGGCTGGTGGTCCCAGCAGTGGTGCTGACAATTTTCGTGTCGAGATCATCGTTCGCAAAGAAGGCATGGAGATTAGTAACGGCACCTCGATTATTGCAACGATCCCCAAGAAAGAAGAAGAGTTCGATCTCGACGCGCTGTCGGACATGATGGTCGAGCTCAAGCGGGAGTACCCCGATCAAGAGGCGGCGTCGGTGCTGATGGAGGCGCGGATTCCGTACGACTACCTGATACAGGTAATGGACGTCGTGCGCAGCGTAAAGGTACCGACAGGGGTAGAAGAAGAGTTCGAGCTTTATGCACTCTTCTCCGAAATTTCAGTCGGAGACGCACCATGAGAAACTCACGCCGACTGAAACGGATGTCCCGTAATCGCGGCAAGATTACGAAAATGAACCTCACGTCGCTGATGGACGTGTTCACCATTCTGGTGTTCTTCCTGCTCGTGAACTCGGGCTCGGTTGAAATCCTCGACGCACCGAAAGAAGTGAAGCTGCCGGAATCGCAGGTGGAAACCAAGCCTCGCGAAACGGTCATCATATTCGTCAGCCCTGAGGAGATACTGGTGCAGGGTGATGCTGCAGGTCTCGTCGCGGATGTTCTGGCAGGTGACCGGGCTCCTCTGGACAACGTCAAAAGCCGGCTGATGCAGCTCAGTGAAAACGTTATTGGTACCAGCACGAAGGCCGTCGCTGCGACGAAGGAGGTCACGATTCTTGCCGACAAGTCCGTACCGTTTACCGTCGTAAGGCAAATCATGTCGACCTGCACCGGCGCGGGCTACGAAAAAGTTTCGCTTGCGGTCGTACAGAAAGGCGTATCGCAGGTCGCGAATCTATAGACTGACATGGACGAAATCGACAACGACAAAACGGACCTTGTCGAAGACGAAGTCGTACTTCGACAAAAGTTTTCGGATTCGGAAACGGATCTCGACAACCTGAAACGTGGGCTCAGCGATATCGATGCGGAACTCGAGACGCTGGCGCAACGCAATCACGATTACGAAGTGCTCGGTAAGGTGTGCCGTTCAATCGAAGAGCTCGAGGATCTCGGCGTTACACATCTCTTCTGGGGGGAACAGCATGGCAGCCCCCAGGGGCAACTGGACCGGGCGCGCCGCAATATCGAAGAACACGGTGCATCGATCATTCGGATCGAACAAAAGAGGTTGTCGCTGGTTGAAAAAATAGGCGATCAAAACCTGGCGCTTGATTCCCTGCATTATGAACTGTCCGACGCCGTAGAGCGCGAAGAAGATCGTCGGGCCGAATGGCTCGTCGAACGCGATTCTGACGAGACCCCCGCGCACGTCCAGGTTATGGCCTGGTCACGCGGCTATGAGGAAGACCGGCGCTTTCGCAAGTCGCTGGCATCGTCGCTGCTCGGCGCTGCATTGCTGGTTCTGCTGGTCGGATCCATCGCAATTCCGATTGTCGACAGAAATCCAATGGACCAGTTGCCCGAGCGCATCGCCAGCCTGGTGCGTGAGAAACTGCCGCCACCACCACCGCCGGCACCGGTCGAAGTACCGCAGATTGAGGAAGACCTGTCGGAGCCGGAGCCCGAGCTCGCTGAGGCAGATCTGCCGCCCGAAATCGTGCCGGAGTCCGTCGAAGAACCTGCACTCGCTGCAGCCGAACCCGATACCAAGGAACAAGTGAAGTCGAAAGGCATTCTGGCGTTTCGCGAAAGTTTCGCGAGTCGTGCCAGCCTGAGGCCGACGGCCGAACTCGGCTCCCAGGCACGCGTGCGCAGCGCCGGCGAAAATTCTGTTGGTCGAACACAGCGCGCGATGGTGACAACGAACGCGGCGGGCTCGAGTGGCGGCATCAATCTCGCCGACATCAGCCGCGACGTAGGTGGCGGAGGCGGTCAGGGTATGGGCGGCGTGGAGATTTCACGTGTTGCCAGCTCGATCGGCACCGGAGGCGATTCGGATCGGCCACTCGCCGCCGGCATGTCGGCCGGTCGAACCGATGAGGAAATCCAGATCATCTTCGATCGCTACAAGGCATCACTGTACCGGCTCTACAACCGCGAGTTACGCAAGAACCCGACGTTGCGAGGACAGGTTGTCCTCAAACTGACGATCGAGCCCGACGGTTCCGTGTCCTTCTGCATCGTACAGTTCTCCGATATGAAAGCGCCGGCTCTGTCGCAGCAAGTTGTGGATCGAGTCAGCTTGTTCGACTTCGGTGCCAAGGAAGACATTGTCGCAGTAACGATCATTTATCCGATCGACTTCCTGCCCGCCGCATAATCCGCAATCGCCCTGTAGGAGCCCGCCCAGCGGGCGAAATCACTACGCCCAGCGGGCGAAATCACGACGCCCAGCGGGCGAAATCACTACGCCCGGCGGCCGATAAATCTCAACAACAAGACAAGTTTTACCAGTAGCACGATCGCCACTTACACCGCACGCTCATGGGATGTCAAAACCAGCCCAACCAAAAGGCACAAAGGCACTCAGATCTGGCAGATATTCCGGTAAGAATCACATCTACCACATAACAACCCGCACCTACGCTCGCGAACCACTATTCGACAACTTCGAAAACGGCAGGCTGGTTGTGAAACAAATAAACCACGAAGAGAAGACAGGGCACATCAAAACTCTTGCGTTCGTCATCATGCCGGATCATTTGCATTGGTTAATACAATTGATAACCGATCGACCAATGTCTGTCGCTGTAAATAACGTGAAGTCGTTTTCTGCAAGACGAATAAACCAACAACGAAATCAAACCGGCCGGGTCTGGCAGAAAGGATTCTACGACAGAGCACTGCGGTATGAGGAAGATGTCATTGTGATCGCCAGATACATAATCGCGAATCCGCTGCGGGCCGGTCTCGTGCGACAAATCGGTGATTACCCGCTTTGGGACGCGATCTGGGCACTGTAGGAGCCCGCCCAGCGGGCGAATTAACGACGCCCAGCGGGCGAATTTACGATACCCATGGAGTGCTGCATTCTGTTAAATAGCACGGCACTTTTTCTTAACATAATCGAGTTAATCGCGGTGCCGGAATGCACCAAAATTCGCCCTGCAGGGCAGCGGGCTCATCGTTTTTCACGTAATTCGGCTCAATCCACCAAGCTGTGATCCCCGTCAACACCTGGCGGCATTTTATGCGCCATAGTTGGTGTCTGGCGTAAAGGAAGGCAAAGCCGCCGAAAGGCGGCGACGCAAAGTCACCGGCCTAACGAGCCTAACGAATGTCGGGCTCAAAGGCAGCGGGACTGCCCGATCAGGTCGATCGGTACGGGCTGTCCGCGGCGGTGCAGGGAGAGCACTGGCAACATTGGCAAGGGATACGGCCGACAATTTTTTGGTGAATGGTCGCAGGATGGTTAGTCGCCATCTGCTGCGCGCTTTTGCGAGCGCGTTTCTTTTCTTCCTTGCCGCTACGGCACAGGCACAGGACGCAAGCTGTCCTGCCAATTTAGGCACCGCGGACGTCATTGATCATGACTTCAACGTGAGCTTCTGCGAACTGTGCGCGACCGGCACCGTTCGCATCGAAATAGAGAACCCGTTTCGCAACAACGACGATGCGGACTTCTCCGACATCGTTGTTACAGAAAACCTGCTTGCCTCCGGACTCACCTATGTTCCAGGCAGCACTCGTTTCTTTCCGACCAACGTAGCGGCACCGCCAGTTGTCGCGCCGGCCATCAGCGGCCCCAACGGGTCCGTGCTGACGTGGACACTTAGCGACCAGTTCGTATTGCCGGACGGCAACGGGGCGAACGCCGGGCTTGCGATCGAGTTCGATGTGCGCCGCCACGCCGCCGTCGGCGAGGAAGGCCTTGTCGCTGCCAATCGCAATATCGAGGCGCAGGTCGAGATAACGCCGAGTTGCGATCTTAACTTTCGCCAGACGAGCTCGACCGGCATCGGCGAACTGCCGCTTCTCGAGCCCGAGCCCGAGGTCATCAAGATGGCCCGCAATCTCGACGCCGGCCAGAGTAGCTACACGGACACGATGTACGGGCACGAAAACGACGACGCCATCTGGCGCATCGAGGTGCGCAACAACGGCACTGCCGATTTGCAGGACCTGAGCTTCACTGATGCGATGGATCCGGGCAACTTCGTAATCGATTACATTTGCGACGATGAAGGCGACGCGACGTCCGCCGGCAACGGCGGTGGCACCGGAAGCTGTGTGTCGGTTGGTGGTGTCACTGATCTCCTCAACGTCAATGTCGCGCAGCTGTTCGGTGGTGGCGCCAACCCCTACATTGTCGCCCCGGCCGGTGGCAACCGTTTTTACTACCTCGTCGGCCGGGTAACGGATTCCTGCTCGAACCACATCAATTCCGTCATCGGCGTCGAGTGGGGCTGCCAGGTCCAGACACCCCATGGCGGCATCACTGCGACGTCACTCGGCCTGACGACGCAGGATGATGCGCTCTTAAGCACTCTGTCCCTCGAGGGTGGCGTCAACGTGAACGTGTTCATGACCGGCACGAACACGTCTCAGCCCATGGGCACGAAGGGGCGAATCAGGATCAGCATCAGCAACCAGTCAGGCGGCACGATCAAGGGCGGCATCAATGGCCTCGAACTGCACCACTTGCTGCCGGCCGAGTACGTCGTCGACCCGACTTTTGTCCCGGTCGCGCAAATTGCGACCGCCTACGGTACTGCTTATCCGGGCATGCTCGACACGGTCGAGTGGACGAACCCGCAGCCGAACACTTATCCGCTGACGACGAGCGACCCCGCGCTGCCGCTCGGCAACACGGCGCCCGAGTTCCTCGTCACCAGCAGCACGGTGCATCCGGACTTCGCCGACCAGTTCAACATGCTGCGCCACGGCGACACGTTGAACATCATCTTCCAGGTCGTGCTGATCGACCCGCAGTACTACGACCTCGAGGCCTACGTCGATGTCCGCCAGGAGCAGCCGGCCAGCGATCCGGCGGGCACGGACCCGACCGAGAGCTTCCCGATCAGCAGCCAGACTGAAATCTGGTGGGAGGAGTTCTGCA
>PVMK01118096.1_pt1 | contig 19413 bp, 15 predicted proteins | sample 1853481 | NCBI WGS metagenome assembly PVMK01 (sample SAMN08533507, study PRJNA380276) | Marine sediment metagenome, whole genome shotgun sequencing project. | reverse complement strand
GCTTTGCCCATGTCGAGGCCGGACCGCTGGTACGCTCTTCATATCATGCCGCAGAACAATTCGAGGGAGACTCTGATGACCAATCCTGATTTGATTTACGAAACCATCATTCTCGGTTCAGGACCAGCCGGCTTGACGGCGGCCATCTATGCCGCACGCAGCCGCTGCTGTCCTTTAATGATTCATGGCGTTCAGCCGGGAGGACAACTGACCACGACGACGGCAGTCGACAACTATCCGGGGTTTCCTGAAGGCATCGACGGCCCTGAACTGATGGAGAACATGCGTCTTCAGGCAGAGCGCTTCGGCACGCAGTTTATCGAGGGGGAGGTCACCAGGGTTGATCTTCAGGAGCGCCCCTTTCGATTATGGATCGACGAAGAGCTTTATCGCTGCCTGTCCTTGATTATCACAACCGGAGCGTCACCCAAACTGCTCGGGTTAGGGAATGAAGAGTCCCTCTACGGCCGAGGGGTTTCGGTGTGTGCAACCTGTGACGGATTTTTCTATCGCGACCGTGAGGTCGTCGTGGTCGGCGGGGGAGATACCGCCGTGGAAGAAGCGGTCTTTCTCACCCGTTTTGCCAAGAAGGTAACGGTCATCCATCGTCGCGACACCTTGCGGGCAGTTCCGGTTCTGGCTAACCGGGCGCTTGCCAACAAAGCGATCAACTTCAAATGGAATACCGAGGTGACTGAGATAATTGCCGACGCAAGCGGCGTGACCGGGGTCCGCATCAGGAATCTAAAAACCGAAAAGGAATCGGAACTGACTTGCGATGGCGTCTTTATCGCCATCGGCCACCAGCCGAACACCTCGCTGTTTGACCGATCAACTGGAGCGAGATGACGCGGGCTACATTTTGACCAAAAACGGTACTGAGACCAACCTTTCCGGTGTCTTTGCCGCCGGCGATGTTCAGGACCAACAGTTTCGTCAAGCAGTGACCGCCGCAGGGACCGGGTGCATGGCGGCCATTCAGGCAGAGCGTTTTCTCGACGACCTGCCTTACGACCCGAATCTCTCCTGTCAGCAAGGGATCTGTAAACCAAAGGGTGGGTGAAAATTCAGCGAATCTGAATGTTTTCACCAGAAGGCTGACTCTCCCAGGAGGTTAATCCTCAAAGCGCCGGACAATTTCTTCAGAGATTGAAAACATGCCGATTCCGGTCGGGCAGGCGCGATCGCAGCGACCGCAGAGAATGCAGCCAAGTTCCCCCCAACGCTGTGGGTCGGCGACCAGCTTGTGGTGGATCCGCCGTCGGGTGCGCAAGGATTCCGTTCCCAGCGGGTTGTAACCACTGGCTTCGCGCATAAAGGCGTCCAGCTGACAGGAATCCCATACCCGGCTGCGTTCAACTCCGGTCGCTGTTTGTCGGTCCTGCAGACAGAAACAGGTGCAGGTCGGACATGCAAAGTTGCAGCCACCACAGCAGATACAACGCGCGGCAATCTCCTCCCAGAAAAAATCCGGCACTTGATCGGCCTGCAGCAGGCGGCTTGCCCTCTGTAGCAGTTCCGCCTCTGGAGTTGGAAGCTTCCGGACTTGTTGACGAATGACTTCCAACCGTTCCTCCGACCCATCTGCATACGCTGCAAGCCACTCTTTCCCGGTGGCTGTATAAGCAACGGCCAGCCATTGCTGCCGGTCTGCAATCAGTTCAAAGTCGCAATGTCCTTCAGCTAACGGCAGGAGCTGTCGGTCGGGCCCGGCAAATCCGCTCAAACCGATCAACAAGGCATCGGTGCGTTTACACAGGTAGGCATCATCCGCGGGTTCCGCACTGAAAAAACGGTCGACAAAAGCAACTCCGTGCAGGTCCTCCCGACTGAGCCCACAGAGTGCCAGGGGTTTTTCCGCTTCGGGTGGGAGACTCGCAGTTCCGTGAGCATCGAGTGTCAGCAAGAGATCGGTTTGTGGGAAAAAATGACAGGTCGGTTTGCGCTGCAACGCTTCTCCTGTCGGCAATAACTGCCGGCCATCCCATGGCAGCAGGCTGCGGGTAGCGTCCGTCAGGTCCCCGGGAACCAGCAGCCGGTAATCAACGGCAAGCTTGTCAAACAGCTTATATAACTCCTTGTCCGTCAACTGTTTCAGCATGGTTCGACCTTCACGGCGCAGACCTTGAATTCAGGAATTCCCGATTCCGGGTCAAGGACGTTGTTGGTCAGGACATTAGCGGCCCCTTCAGCGAAATGAAAGGGGATAAAGATCTGCCCCGGCGGGACTCGCTCGGTCAGCATCGCTTTCGCTTTGATAGTGCCGCGTCTGCTGCTGATACGCACCTCTTGCCGTTCCCGAATGTTGAGCTTGCCGGCATCATCAGGATTTATTTCAAAAAATGCGCTGCGCTCTTCCCGATCCAGAAGATGGCTGCGCCGGGTCATGCTGCCGGTGTGCCAGTGAATCCCGGTTCGCCCGGTATTGAGCAGAAATGGGAACTCGGCATCCGGTAACTCCTGCGGCGGGCGATATGCTGTCGGGCTGAAGAACCCCTTGCCGCGCGTACACTGCTGCCGATGCAGAATCGGCGTGCCGGGATGTTGCGGAGTCGGACATGGCCACTGCAAGCCGTCTCCATCCAGTCTCGGGTAGCTGATTCCAGCGTAACTTGGCGTAAGGTCGGCAATCTCTGCCATGATTTCGCCGGGATCAGCGTAATTGGCCGGAAGCCCGCGACGCTGCAGCAGTTCACAGAGAATCTGCCAGTCGGGTCGAGCCTCTCCAGGCGGCTGAACTGCCTTGCGACCACGCTGTACCCGACGCTCCGTTGAGGTGAATGTGCCGTCTCGTTCAGCGTAACAGGCCGCCGGCAGAACCAGGTCAGCCAGTTGTGCGGTTTCAGTCGGAAAGATATCGATGACAGCGAGAAAATCGAGATTTTCCAGTGCCCTGCGCACCAGATGCTGGTTGGCGTCCGAAATCATGGGATTCTCACCCAGGATCAACATGCCGCGAACTTTCCCATCTGCGGCCGCTTCGATGGCGTGGGTCGACATCATACCGGGAGACTCTGGCAGTGGTTTCTGCCAGGCGGCGGCAAACTTCTGCCTGGTTACGGGATCGGAAACGCGTTGATAGCCAGTGTAGACATCCGGCAAGGCACCCATGTCACAAGCGCCCTGAACATTGTTCTGTCCACGCAGAGGATTGACACCGGTACCGGGCCGACCGAGGTTGCCGGTCAGCAACGCCAGGTTGGAAACTGCCCGAACATTATCAACACCATGGCTGTGCTGGGTGATCCCCATGGCGTAGACGATCATCGCACTGTCGGCCTGCGCATAGATCCTGGCAGCAGCAACAATTTGTTCAGGTGACAGCCCACTGATCCTCGCCACAAATTCCGGAGTGAATGGATCAAGAGACTGACGTAAAGCGGCGAAATTTTCGGTTCTCTGCTCAATAAACGCACGGTCTTCCAGACCATCTTGCAGAATCTGCCGCATCATGCCGTTGAGCAGGGCGACGTCGCTGCCATTCTGGTGACGCAGGTGCAGATCGGCCTGGTGTGCAAGGCGGATTCTGCGACTGTCTGCTACGATCAGTTTTGCACCACGCTGTTGCGCCTGCAGAATCCGGCTGCCGATCAGTGGATGCTGTTCTGTGGTATTCGATCCGATGACAAACACCAGATCGGTCGTCTCAAAACAGCTCAGGCTGTTGGTCATTGCACCGGAGCCGAGGGTTTCCACCAGACCGGTCACAGTCGATGAATGGCAAAGCCGGGCGCAATGGTCGATATTGTTGGTACCATAGCCGGCCCGGGCCAGTTTCATCAGCAGGTAATTTTCTTCGTTACTGACTTTTGCTGAGGAGAGAAACATCAAGCTGTCTGGGCCATACTGTGCGGAAACTTCGTGCAAACTCTGATCGACAACCTCCAGCGCCGTCTCCCAACTACAGGGTTGTAACTCGCCGTTACAACGTAGCAACGGGGTTTGCAGGCGGTCGGGGTGATGTACAAAAGCGTGAGCATTCCAGCCTTTGATGCACAACTGACCGCGACTGGTCAGATTTTTCCCGGCAGGTTCAATACCGGTCAGGTGGCCGTTATCGTCGCTGAGCAGGTAGAAATTACAGCCGGTACCACAGTAGGGGCAAGTGGTCAGGGTTGCGTTCATAACGCCCCCCGCAGATGTTCAATCTCTTCCAGCCAGAAGAGCGGTCCGTCACTGCAACAATATAGATGTTCGATGGCACAGTGGCCGCACTTGCCGATACCGCAGCGCATCTGGCGTTCAAGAGAGAGCATAATTTTTCGGGGTCCGGTCAGACCGAGATGGCGCAGCTCTTCAATCACCGGTCGATACATGGGAGGTGGTCCGACGACCACAGCACAACAATTTTCAGGAACTAATTTGTCGGCGGCAATCAGTCGGGTGATCAAGCCGGTTTCCCCATCGTAACAGGAGTCCGCCGGTGAATTGTCGACAGTGTAACGGCAACTTAAGCGATCGCTTCTCTGCCAATTCTCCAGATCGTCTTTAAACATCAGATCTTGTGGTGAACGAGCCCCGTAGAGGATTTGCACGGCAGAAAACTCTTCCGGACGATCCTGGCAATACTGGATCAGTGAGCGCAACGGCGCCAGACCGCAACCACCGGCAATCAGCAACAACTCTTTGCCCTGTAGTGCCTGCAGTTGAAATGGACGTCCGAAAGGACCGCGAATGCCGATTTTGGAACCTTTTTGCAACTGGTGCATCGCCCCGGTCAGCATACCGGCCCGGCGCACTCCAAGTTCAAAGTCCAGACCACGCGTCGGTGAACTCGCAACGGAGATCGGGGCTTCAGTTAACCCGGGGATAGAGACCTGAATGAATTGCCCCGGCTGATGCGCCAGCGCGGAGCCATCATCCAGCCGCAAACGAAAGAGTTTTTCCTGAGGTGTCAACTCTTCAACAGCCAACAGTGTGCAGGAACGCGGAGCATAGATAGATGTTGTTCGAGTGGAACGGTCACACTGCATGGTTGGCTCCGGTAAGTTGGTATGAGGCACACTTTTTTCAGTGTATCATTCCAGGACACTCATATTCCAACGTTCCGTGCAGAGAAGCTACAAAACAGTTCACCGCCCGGTATTTCCTTCGTTCCATGATTGCACACCCCGCAACCCCCTGATATAATCTGTGAGTTTTCACCCTTAATTTTCAACGACCGACGACGTGGAGAGCTAATGGGAATACTTGGCAATGTCAGCCCGCAGTGGCTGGAAGAACAATATCAACTGTGGAAATCCGACCCGGAACAGGTCCCGCCGGACTGGCAGGCCTTTTTTGAGGGCTTCGACCTCGCCCGCCAGGCACCGGCAACTGATTGTGACCTGGCCACCAAAACTTCTGCTGTAGACTCTCTGATTTACCGATATCGCGATCTCGGTCACCTGCAGGCCAACACTGATCCACTCACGCCCGATCAGCCTGACCACGCAGAACTTGACCTGGCGGCATTCGGCCTCACTGAAGCCGACCTTGATCGAACCTTCTACCCGCTGCGTTTTCCAAAGCAAAGTGCCACCCTTCGTGAAATTGTTACTCTTCTCAAAGAAACCTATTGTGAAAAAATCGGCGTGGAGTTCATGCACATCCAGGATCCGAAAAAACGGACATGGTTAAAGCAACGCATGGAAGAAAAACGCAACCAACCCCGGATGTCTCGCGATGAACAGTTGCATATTCTTGAGAAGCTACAGGAAGCGACCCTTTTTGAAGCGTTCCTGCATCGCAAGTTTCTCGGCCAGAAACGCTTCTCTCTGGAAGGTGGCGAGGCCATCATTCCGCTACTGGACACTCTCTTGATGCAAGCAGCAGAAAGAGGCGTCAGCGATCTGATCATGGGGATGGCCCACCGTGGCCGCCTCAACGTTCTGGCCAACATATTCAACAAGCCCCTGGAAAACATCTTCGCCGAATTTCAGGACAACCTCGAACTGGCTTTCGTCGGCGATGGCGACGTGAAGTATCACAAGGGCTATTCCACTGACCGATCATTTTCCTCAGGCCACAATATTCACCTCAGCCTGGCAGCTAACCCCAGTCATCTCGAAGCGGTTGACCCCGTGGTGATCGGCAGGTGTCGTGCCCGGCATGTCAGTTACGGTCCCGGTGGCAAAAAAAGAGTCCTGCCGGTACTGATTCACGGCGATGCCGCCTTTGCCGGTCAGGGGTTGGTGCCAGAGGTTCTCAACCTCTCCCAACTTGACGGCTACCAGTCGGGCGGCACCTTTCATCTGGTTGTCAACAACCAGATTGGCTTTACCACCGCGCCAGCCCATGCACGCTCGACCCTCTACGCTACCGATATCGCTAAAATGCTCATGGTGCCAATCTTCCATGTTAACGGCGAAGACCCCGAAGCCGCTGTCTACGCTACCAATCTGGCGCTGGAGTACCGTCAGCAGTTTGGCGAGGACGTGGTCGTCGAAGTCATCTGCTATCGGCGTCACGGTCATAACGAGGGGGACGAGCCCTTTTTCACCCAACCGCTCATGTACGAGAAAATTCGCCAGAAACCACCACTGCATGAGATCTATGCACAGCGACTGATCGAAGCCGGGCTGGAACCTCAGACCGTCAAGGAACGCTCAGACAAAATCACAAAGCGACTTGAAGAGGCTCTCGATGGCAAACCAAAGAAACAGACAGATGTGGGATTCCAGGCAAAATGGTCTGGCATCAAACGCGAATACACACGGGAAGAACCGGCAACCAAAGTTGACGCAGAAACACTTAAAAAACTTGGCAAGCGTCTGGCAGACCTGCCGGCAAGACTCAACGCACATCCAAAAGTTGCACGTCTGCTTAAACGGCGTGAAGAGAGCATCCTCAAGGGTGTAGGCATCGATTGGGCCAACGCCGAAGCACTCGCCTTCGCCTCTTTATTGATAGAACACGCCCCGGTGCGTCTTTCGGGACAGGATTCACGTCGTGGCACATTCAACCAACGTCATTCGACCCTGGTTGACCAGAAAACCGGACAACTTTATGTCCCCTTAGCCTTCCTGGGACAAAGCCAGGCAGCCATCCAGATTTATGACAGCATGCTTTCCGAAGCAGCGGTTTTGGGTCTTGAATACGGCTATTCACTGGAAACTCCGCATGGTTTGACAATCTGGGAAGCCCAGTTCGGTGACTTTGCCAACGGCGCCCAGGTCATCATCGACCAGTTCATCGGCACCAGCGGTACCAAGTGGGATCGTTCCAGCGGCCTGGTCATGTTTTTGCCACACGGCTACGAGGGCCAGGGGCCGGAGCACTCCAATGCTCGTATCGAACGCTACATCAACCTCTGTGCCGACAACAACATGCACGTCGCTTACCCGAGCACTCCGGCACAGTTTTTTCATCTCCTGCGCCGCCAGTGCAAACTCCCCTACCGTCGACCACTAATCGTCTTCACCCCGAAAAGCCTCCTGCGCCTGCCCGCCTGTACAAGTTCCCTGGACGATTTGAGCGAAGGCTCTTTCCAGGCGATTCTGCCTTGCGCTACACCAGCGGAGCAGGTGAAGACACTGTTGCTTTGCAGCGGCAAAATCTATTACGAACTGCTGGCCGCAATTGAGGCGACAGAAAGACATGACGTCGGCATACTGCGAATTGAGCAACTCTACCCCCCTGCATCAGGAGAAGCTACAGGAAGCTCTGGCCCGCTACGGCAACGCAAAACGCATCACCTGGGTTCAGGAAGAACCGAAGAACATGGGGCCCTGGCCGCACCTGCAATACCCTCTGGCCAAAGCCCTCGGCCAAGACCCGGAATATTGCGGTCGTCGGGCCGCAGCCGCTCCCGCCGTCGGTTCGCACCGTCGCCACCGTGCAGAGCAACAACAGATTATTGACTCAGCCCTTGGCAATTCAACAGGTTCCCAGCAATAAGGATATATCAATGGAGATCAAAATCCCCGAAGTCGGCGAATCTATCCTCGAAGCCCTGATCGCCACCTGGATGAAGAAAGACGGCGCCACAGTCGTCAAAGATGAGATCATTTGTGAGCTGGAAACCGACAAGGTCAATGTCGAACTGCCTGCGGAAGCTTCCGGTATCCTGCACATTGTCATCCCGGAAGGGCAGACAGTACCGATCGGCACGGTCATCGCCACCCTTGAAGAGGGTGACGTTGAGGTGTCCACTCCGCCACCAACGACTGCAAAAACAACTGCAGAGGCCGCTCCCGCTGCCACGGAGACAGTCGTTGAGAAGCAGGACACCCAGCCTCCGGCGAACCCCGCCGCCCGCCGGCAAGCGGAAGAGCATGGCGTTGATCTTAATAAAGTTGCCGGTAGCGGTCGTGCCGGGAGGGTCATCCTGGACGATGTGCTGGGCCACGACAAGCCTGTTGCGCCGCCAGTTGAGCCGAAGGAGACCGAGAGCACCACAGCAGCGGCAACAACGGATAGCGATGATCGGCCGATTACCCGCCAGGCCATGACACCGATCCGCCAGCGCATTGCCGCACGTCTGCTCCAGGCTCGCCAGGAAACCGCCATGCTGACGACATTTAATGAAGCGGACATGTCGTGGGTCAAAAAGCTGCGTGGCAGGCATCAGGAGAATTTCACCAAGAGACACGGCATCAAGCTGGGCATGATGTCTTTCTTCGTCAAGGCCAGCATTGAAGCGCTCAAGGCATTCCCGGCAGTCAATGCGAGTATCGATGGCAGCGACATTGTCTACCACCACTATTACGATGTAGGCATTGCCGTCGGCACTGATCGCGGCCTGGTGGTGCCAGTGCTGCGCGATGCCGACCAGCTGACTTTTGCCGGAATCGAACAACAAATAGCCGACCTCGCAGGCAAAGCCAATGCCCGCAAGCTGACTCTTGCTGAAATCGAAGGCGGTACCTTCACCATTACCAACGGTGGCATCTATGGTTCGCTGCTGAGCACACCAATTATCAACCCGCCGCAGTGCGGGGTACTCGGCATGCACTCGATCCAGGACCGCCCGGTCGTCATCGACGGTGAGATTGTCATCCGTCCGATCATGAACCTGGCCTTAAGCTACGATCATCGCATCATCGACGGGCGCGAAGCGGTCGGCTTTCTCAAGCTGATCAAGGAGTATATTGAGGATCCTTCGGAGCTATTTTTGGAGCTCTGATGAGAGAGCGTGGCGCGTAGCGGGTAGCGCGTGGCGCGAAAATTCAAAAGAAAAGACAACTTCAAAAAAACGCCTTCCGCATGAACCTTGCGCCAAAGGCTTTACCAAGGACGTTCATGTTTTTCAGCGCCACGCGACACACGCCACGCGCCACTGTTCCCCCGGAGTTCCAAATGAGCGAAATATATGATCTGATCATTATCGGTGGCGGCCCTGGCGGCTACGTTGCCGCGATTCGTGCTGCCCAACTTGGTTTTACGGTTGCCGTCATCGAAAAGCGCAAGGCCCTGGGCGGCACCTGCCTCAACGAAGGCTGCATCCCAAGCAAAGCCTTGCTTGATTCAAGCGAACTCTTTGCCCAGGCTCGCGACAAGTTCGCCGGTCACGGTATCCTGGTCGATCCGCCCGGGCTTGACCTCGACAAGATGATGAAGCGCAAGCAAGATATCATCACGCGCCTGACCCGCGGTATTGCCAGTCTTTTCAAGAAGAACAAGGTTACCCTGATTACGGGCACCGGTCGGATCGATTCTCCCGCGACAGACGGCCCGCTGCAAGTGATTGCAACTACCGATGACGGTGATGAGACTCTTCAGGGGAAACGCATTCTACTGGCGACCGGCAGCGTGGCGATCGATATCCCCGGGCTGCCACAAGATGGCAAACAGGTCGGACAAGCCCGTGATGCGCTGGAATACGATGCTGTTCCTGAACACCTGGTCGTAATCGGTGGTGGTTACATTGGCCTGGAACTTGGTTCTGTCTGGTTGCGACTCGGCGCGAAAGTCACAGTTGTCGAGATGCTCGAAGAGATGCTGCCGAGCACCGACAAAGAAGTGACTGCAGCCTTATTGAAAAGCCTGAGAAAGCAAGGGATGATAATTCATGCCGGAACGAAAGTCGCCGGTATGGAGCAAACCGGGCAGAGTGTCACCCTCAAGCTTGAAGGTAAAATCGAAGAGTCATTGAATTGTGATAGAGTTCTGGTGGCGGTCGGACGCAAGCCATGTATTGACGGGCTTGGGCTTGATAAAGCAGGGATCAATCTGGACGACATGAAACGGATCGCGGTCGACGACAACTACCAGACCAACGTGCCGAATATCTTTGCCATCGGCGACCTGATCCATGGCCCGATGCTGGCTCATAAAGCCATGGATGAAGGCGTTGTCTTCGCTGAACAACTGGCCGGTGAGAACCCCGCCGTCGATTACAACCTGATTCCCGGGGTTGTCTATACTCACCCTGAGGCGGCATCGATCGGCGCCACTGAAGAGCAGCTTAAAGAGCAGGGGACAACCTATAAAACCGGTCGCTTTCCCTTCATGGCCAGCGGGCGCGCTCGCGCTATGGATAATGTCGACGGATTCGTCAAGGTTCTGGCCAATCCGGATAGCGGACGGATTCTCGGCGTACACATCATAGGCCCTTACGCTTCGGAATTGATCAGCGAAGCAGTCACCATCATGGCTTTTGATGGCAGCGTCGAGGATGTCGCACTGACTATGCACGCCCATCCGACTCTGAGCGAGGCGTTCAAGGAAGCGGCACTCGGGGCTTTTGGCAAGGCGGTACACGGCTGACGACAACCATCACTCTTGTGTGAGGCAATGGTCTTAACGCCCGCCACATCCGGTCTTTTAGTGATCTGGGATTGATCTGACAGAGGTTAGCTGGTTTAGTGCGAAAAAATCATCCCCCTGGCCTTAAAAATCCCTAAGACATTCGAGAACCCTTGCAGTAATACTTATAAGAAAGCCCTGACCTTGGTAATAGGCCAGGGCTTTACTTTACTGCTGATCGTGACTTATGGGAAACCTTATCAGCCTTCTTCCTCGGCAGCGCGTTTCAACTTAAACCCTATTCTGATAGGTTCTCTACCGCGTTTTTTCATTGCAACAAGAAAAATATTTAATTGCGACACATGCTGGACCAACTGTAGTTTTTCCTCGTCTTCGTTGCTCCCGGAAAAAGAGATCATATGAGGGTCATAATAGCCGACATCTTGGATATAAAAGGTTATTTCTGCTGCAAAAGAGAGCAAACGGGCGCCAATCTCATGGTCATCATCCAGAATCTTTTCAAAGTTATATAAACATTCAATAAATTTTAGATGAGCCCATTTCGCAGGATTAGTCTGCGAAAGGTGAGGTACTAATATCCCGGGATTGACGGGCAGGGTGAAATTAGGGGGAGGCACTGAAGAAGTTTGAGACCTGTAACCTGATGGATACTCGGACATTTGAAACTCCTCTTGACTACTAACGGCTTGAAAGCAGATATGCAACAACCCCTCCCCCAGCATCCCATGGTGAGAGAACTGTCGAAGCTCAATAAGCTCTGCCGCAATCTTTTGTAGCCACAAAAGGATCTAATTGCAGTAGAGACAGGAGGTATTTGTAGAGATAAGGGCTGAATCAGTCCGTGTTGTACTCTTCACAGTCCTCGCAAGCCCAGACCTCGGTGGCTTGTCCCACCTGGACCGTTAGCTCGTTGCCATCCGCGTTGACAACGGTTCCTTGACTATTGGTCTTGAGGTTTCTGACCTGACGCAGGTTGCCGTGTGTAACCGCCTGACAGACGTTGATCAACCCTTCAACATTCATTTAATTCAGGGCCTCCTCTTATATGTGAGATTTACACGCTTTTTACATGAGTAGACTCTCATTTTCTAGCTTGAAAAATAATTATTTATTGTGTTTAATGGCAGGTCCAGAAATTGAGCCCCATATTTAAGAAACAACCGATTGACCCCATAACAATGGCCACCAGGATTTGTTCCTTGGTGGCCCTTCTCTTTGGGTTAACGAGCGTTCCACTGATAGCTTTCAATAAGAGCTTTTTTTCGTCTCGGAAGTCGTGATATATGGAAAAGAGACTGCCCCTGAGGATGGATTCAAAAGCAGGGGAAGGTTTGCTTGAGACCTACGAACAACAGGTAAGAGACTGGGATCTCTCCCTCGGTATCGTAGGATTCATGGGAATCTTCTATGATCGCCCTGATGTTGTTGACATTCAAGTCGAAGTTGTTGGGTTTGCAGTAGAGAGGCTGCTTCGTCTGCATGTAGTAAGCAAGGTTAGAGGCATTGATCCCCTCGTACAAACCGAGAAGGTAATTGTCCATAACATTGGTATTACCTTTCTCTGAGGTCTCGTAAATGTGCTGTAGCTCTTGATATGTGAGTTCAGCCCAGCAGTCCACACTGACGAGACAGAGACAGACCACAAATGTGCAAGCCAGTTTTTTCATCTTCCATCACCCGCCAGTCAATTATTTTTGAACCATCAAGTTGCCCTGTTGTGACTCTTCCACGAAGTCAATTTAGCAGAAACCTTGATATCTCAGATTCATCAACCAGATTTGCTCTTTATAGCAAAAGCATCTCATAAGTTTCTTATAATTGTTTTGAAGGGACCATATTTGCAGAAACGCATATATATTGCTAACCTTGACATTTAAGAACCATACTCAATGATCGTCATCATAACATTCTGTCTCTCACAATTTTCTTACAATTCCTCTCGGATTGATTCACGAGTAGATTTTTGGCTAAAACGAACAATTCTTACTGACCCTGCTGCAATGTAAGAAAGCCCCCGATCCGAAGAGTGAGGGTTTTTGTGGCTGGGAGATGGTAAATATTAAGATTTCTCTGGATCGAGTCGGGTGTCTCTGCCGAATCTATTTAAGAGGGGTTCACCGAGAGGGAATTTACAGTCAATCGTCATCTGATGACAGGTAATTTATCAGTAAGCCAATTCCAAGAATCATAATCGGAAGCAGTAAATACAGTGCTATTAAAGCAAACCATGTTTGTTCAATATAGGTAAGATGAAGATTTGTACCATAAGTTGATCCAAGTAATATCAAAGAAAATAATATCGAAAAGAAAAGTATTCTTGTCCATTTTGTAGAGATATTTTTAGTGATGTAAAATGTCATTGATAAATGAGGCATCAACAGAAATGTCAATACATCATTCCAATTCCAATCATCTGTCAATCTCTGCATAAAAGTTCTTTTATCGACATAAAGTTTTGCATTTTCCCCCCAAATATCATTTCTTTCAATGTTAAGACGACCACCTTCATCTATATTAAATCGCACCGGGGCAACCTCTTTTGCTTCATGTAGACCATATTGCTTTAATAAATCAACTCTATTTATCCCTTTTTTGATCCTATTTTTCCCTATTGCAGATATCAGGTCATTCTCACCATCACTGATTTGCCATTTGCGACCTTCCGATTCGACCCGAGCCATAACTCTACGTCCCCTGTGATACAAACCATCACACACGAGACCACCAAGTTCATCCACTTCCTTCTGTAATTCCATTTGTTTTTCTTTTGACTCTGCTCTTCGCAATAATCGAGTTTGGCTTTCCTCCTCTCTTTTTTTCTTTAAATAGTTTATGAACTCCTCCGAGCATGAACCTAGAAATGCGTCCAGCTCTCTTGCAGTATTTTGGTCTATCTTTATGGTTATTTCTGTTCCATTCAATTTTGAAATATATCCAAGAGAGCTATCTCCGTAAAAATCTTCACATTTTATAAACCCGTCTTTCTCTAATCCAATAAGTGCAATGGTGATATTTGATTCTGGAATAAGGGCAATATATTCTTCGTTTTGTGTGTATTTTTCTAAATTGGTATTATTAAAAATAAGATGAAGGGTGAAAACTTTCTTTGCCTTAACCAAATCCAAGAAATTAGGATTTTTACAAAAGGATTCATACTCTTCTACTTTCTGCATCATGTAACTAGCTTGCAAAACGCTATCCTCCGGAAACCATTTTGTTTCGCAATTGTAAAAACTACTTCCAAAACATAAAAACCGCCGGCCAGCGCAATGCCAGCTACAGCGGTTCTAAATTCGTTCAAGATTTTTCTGTAATCTTACTGATCATTTCCACTCCCATGGAACACATCAAATAAGACTGTTCAACCGACTCTAATATGTCAGTTTGACCAAAGCTCACCTCTTCTGAATCATATCACATCATTTCGGATGTATGAAGTTGAACGAAACGCGAAATTCTTTCTGACCCTTACAAATAATAAGTGGCCACTCGGAACTGATCCAGGTGGCCATCATTTTGTCGTCTTAAATGTCTCTATCAACAAGAAGCCGTTTTTCGTCTCATAAGTCGTGACTTGTAGGAAATCTTCACCCATTCGAAACTCTACTTTCGAACTGTCCATAAAGAGGGGAGCTTACGAATACAATGTGACATCCGGCTACCATTTCCCCAGCCGTCATCAAATTCTTCACAGACAATAGTTTCAACTATGGTACCTTCAGGTTGCGGAAGGCCTTTTTTTGGGGGAGGGGCTGCCAGAGATTGAGGTGAGAACAACCCGGGAGACGGCGTCTTAATAATGGATATGTGATTTTCTGCGCATGTAATATGGTTGACAGACGATAAGTCTGTTTCTCAAGAATGACCCATGTTTGCAAGGATGCCCGATGAAGTTTTTCACGAGCCAGTTGTTGTCTCTCCTTGTCCCGGCACACACCCGCCCCAATATCCGGGCTTTGGCAAGCTATTCGCTCCTGCTGGTGGCGACCGTGGCACTCTTTGCCGTCGGCTTCCACCTGATCATGTACCACGTCGAGGGGCAGGAGCACTCCTGGATCACGGGAGTTTACTGGGCTCTCACGGTCATGACCACCCTCGGGTTCGGCGACATCACCTTCCACAGCGATCTGGGCCGCCTGTTTAGTCTTGTGGTTCTCCTGACCGGCGTCGTGTTGCTCCTGATCGTGCTGCCGTTCGTATTCATCCGGCTCTTCTACGCACCGTGGATGGAGTCCCGAATGCGGTTTCATGCGCCCAGGGCAGTACCTCCCGGCACTCAAGGGCATGTCATTTTGTGCGGCCTCGACAGCCTGGCCACGTCGTTGCTGGCGCGGCTGCGACTACATGGCATCACCCACTTCGTGATTGAACCGGATCCGCTCAAAGCCATGCAACTGCACATCGACGGCGTGCCAGTGGTGACCGGAGGAGTGGAGGACCGGGCCACCTACGAGGCATTGGAAGTAACGCAAGCCCGGATGGTGGTCGCCAACTGCGCCGACACGATCAACACCAACATCACCCTGACGATCCGGGATCTCTCTCCGCAAGTGCCCATCGCGGCGGTGGCGGAACACGAGCAGTCCATCGACCTGCTGGAGCTGAGCGGCAGCAATCACGTTCTGCCCCTCAAACGCCGACTGGGGGAGTCCCTCGCAAACCGTGTCAACGCCGGGAACCTCCACTGCCACGTAGTCGGGCGGATGGGAGATCTTCTGATAGCGGAGTTCCCGGTGCACAACACTCCGCTGGTGGATCGTTCCCTGCGGGAAATGCAGCTGAGGGAGACCTTCGGCTTGAACGTGGTGGCGGTGTGGGAGCGGGGGCGCCTGGTCCCGGTTACGCCAGATACCATCCTTGCCGACGGGAGCTTTCCGGTGGTGATGGGGTCCGACGAGCAGATCACCAATCTCGACACTTATCTGGTGATCTACAACACCAATTTTAACCCGGTGATAGTGATCGGTGGCGGCAAGGTGGGCTGCGTTGCCACACAAACCCTCCGGGGTCGTGGAGTGACAGTTCACATGATCGAGCGTGAAGAGGTTCTGCGGAGCTCTCTGGAGGGGGTCGCCGACCAGTTGTTCATCGGCGACGCGGCTGACCGGGAACTGCTCATGGGTGCGGGGTTGGCCGATGCCCCCAGCGTGCTGCTCACCACTAATGATGACGCCATGAACATCTACCTGGCGGTGTACTGCCGTCGCCTGAATCCGGAACTACGGGTGATCAGTCGCATCACTCACGAGCGTAACATTGAAGCAATCCACCGGGCTGGCGCCGACTTTGTGCTGAGCTACGCGTCACTGGGAGCCGAGGCTATTATGTCGCTGTTGCAGAGTCGAGAGTCAGTGATTCTGGGTGAGGGGTTCGACCTCTTTTATATACCCGTGCCTGCGAGCTTGGCTGGGCAGCTCCTGGCGACCAGCCATATTCGAGCGCGGACCGGTCTCAACGTGCTGGCGCTGCGCCTGCCTAGCGGCGAAGTCGTCTCGGCAATGGCCTCGACAGTCCTTGCCCCGGATTGTGAGCTGGTGATGTTGGGGAGCGAACCTCAGCGCCTGGATTTCACCAAAGAGTTCCGATAAGGATCGGGCGAGACCTCGATTGCCAGCGACTCGATAACAGGCAAGTTTTGTGGCAAGAGTACCATTTGCTGCGTACCATATAAATAAAGGGTCTACAGTGTTTGCTGTAGACCCTTTATTTATATGGCTCCCCAAGTTGGGCTCGAACTATTCAAGCAAGTAGAGATTATTATTTATCGCATCGTTTGGCGTTGCTCAGATTGACTGAGATGCGAAATTCTTACTTACCCTGCGTAATGTAAGAAATCTACCAACCAAAGAAGCCTCTTCTGAAAATTTTCTACTTGTTTTTTTCGAGGATTTGGCGCCATTTGTCATCGATTCCAGAGCCATTAAAAAGACCCTGCTTGGCAAGCAAGTGTCCCCAGCTGGACTTCCCGCCCTCAACCTGAGTGAACAGCTCGACTGGTTGCGGAATACTCAACTGGCCAAGGAAAACCGCCATAACCGTCTGTTGATTGTCCGCACCCTGGCCGCGCAACGGTTGTAACTGCAACATCTCCACATCTAGGTTCTCCATCAACTGCTCATCGACCACAATCATCGCCAACTTTTTTGGATAATTGAGAGCCGCCATGAAAAGAGGGCCAAGCTGTTCAGGATCGATGTTCAACTGCTTTACAACTGAACTCCAGCCTTCTCCTGTTGAAAAGAGCGATTTGATCTCGCCGAGTGTCTTCCCGCTCTTTTTCGCCAGGTAATGACCGACCCACAAGCTGTCACCGTTAGCCCCTCCCATCTTGGCACGTACTACGTCCTTCTTACTCAGACCAAACAGGTTTGCCAAGAGAGCATTTTGGGTGGTCGCTAGAAAATAGGGATCAGCCGCATAGGCACGTTGTGGATCATACGCCCGATCCTGAAAACAGTGGCAGTTGATTGTTGACTCCGCCCAGGTGAAATTTGCAGGAGCTAGGACAAGTAAGAAAAACAGGGAAAGGATTCGCATCGGCTACCTCGTATTTTAAGCTTTCAGCAAATATAACACGAGTGGCAGAAATGACTCATCATAGGGGTTGGAGGAACAAACCACGGCAGACCAAGAAATGGCCCTCCGCTACTACCAGGTGGCCATGGTTTTATGTATTCATGAGCTTCCTGAATACCTCAATCAAAAAGAAGCCTGTTTTAGTTTCAGATATCGGGGTTTATAGGACAATCATTCCCCCTATGATAAGATGCCAATCGCATTGAGGAGCCTAGTTGATAGAAGTTACCAAACATAAGTTCAAATAAAACATCAGAAGGGAACGTGAAATGGGGACAGATAGTAATAATCCTATGCACGCACCACGTTTTTGTGGAATCCCCACATTTATGAGAACTCCGCATGTAACCGACTTAAGCACACTGGACATTGCATTGGTCGGAGTACCCTATGATGGTGCGGTTGAGGCCAGATCTGGCGCACGGCAGGGTCCCAGGCAAATAAGAGATATGTCAAGCATGATGCGGACTATCCATCATGTCACACGAATCAATCCATATGAGTTATGCCGGGTTGGCGATGTTGGTGATGTCAATTTTGAGCATATTTTTGATGTCGAAGCCAGCCATGCTGATATCACAGACTTTTTTCAGAAACTTCACGCGTCAGGCGTTACCCCGTTAAGTGCTGGCGGCGACCACTCTATAACCTTGCCGATTATGCGTGCCATCGCAGAGGAAAGTCCTGTTGGCCTGATCCACATCGATGCACATACTGACTGCTGTGACGAGGAAATGAACTCCAAATACAGTCATGGAACACCGTTCAGAAGGGCCGTTGAAGAAGGGCTTCTTGATCCACAACGAACAATTCAAATAGGAATACGAGGAGCCGCCAACTCCAGTGAGTGCTGGGATTTTGGCCCAAAACATGGCATAAGGATTATCTATATTGAAGAGTTTGCCAAACTGGGTGTTGAACAGGTGATCGCTGAAGCGAGGCGTGTGGTTGGTGATGGGCCGACCTATATATCATTTGATGTCGATGGGATCGACCCGGCCTTCACTCCGGGGACCGGCACTCCTGAGATAGGGGGGATTACCCCGCTTGAAGCACAGACCTTAATCCGTGGGCTTCGTGGGTTGAATCTGGTCGGCGCAGATGTTGTTGAAGTCTCCCCGCCATTTGACCTTTCCGGCAACACGGCTTTGGTCGCGGCAACTATGATGTATGAAATACTTTGCATCCTTTCTGAAATAATAAACGGCCGGAACTAATAACCCAGTGTTTTCTGTAACAGCCTATTGATCTCAAATCTTATGACAAATAATAAATGGCCACTCGAAACTGACCCAGGTGGCCATCATTTTGTCGTCTTAAATGTCTCTATCAACAATAAGCCGAAAGTGTTTGAAATATGGCGTTCAATAAGAAGCCGTTTTTCGTCTCAGAAGTCGTGACTTATAATAATTCGCTAGAAAAGCTTACTTCCGATTTTCGCATTGATGGCTGGGGATACAAATGTTGCTTCCCCACTTTCGGCCTTGGGATATTGAACTCCTAGAATTAACGCTTCAGAAACAACAGTGCCCATCTGTTTAGGCTCAAAATTCAATACTCCAAGAACAAGTCTGTCCTTTACCTCCTCAGGAGGATGTTGTGTGAAACGACCATGGCTCACGCGTGTTCCGTACTTACCAAAGTCCACAGTCATTTTGTAAGTTGGTTTATGTGTATTCGTCTCAAGATCAACCGCAATAACTCTACCGACTCTGATGTCGAGCTTATCGAATGATTCCTCGTAAGAGACAATCGCCTTTGTTTCTTTTGACATTTACTTTCTCCTGTCCTGATTTTAAATATCAATAACCTCTGACAGAAAATCCACAGCAGTAATTTGAGCGTTTAATTGCTGAGCAAGCAAAATTGCTGATGCACCAGTTCCGCAGCCAATACCAGCTATCTTTAATTGTTTCATCTTGTCCAGCATAGCCAAAGCAATGGCTTTTTCCGTTTCTTTATCACCACCAGGCCCTTGGCGATTCGCTTGCTTATGAAGATCGATTAAAAGCTCTAGCAGCCTGTCGGACACTCAATAAACTTGCTGCAAATTCGTCTGTTTGGTCCATATCTCAGCTCCTTTTCGACCAATAGCTACGGCTATTACTCTCAAATGAGCCAAAATCTGGCCTCAAACATACAAATTTT
>PVMK01114403.1_pt1 | contig 19415 bp, 16 predicted proteins | sample 1853481 | NCBI WGS metagenome assembly PVMK01 (sample SAMN08533507, study PRJNA380276) | Marine sediment metagenome, whole genome shotgun sequencing project. | reverse complement strand
TACATGGGATTCAGTCACTTTGAAAGAGATAATGAGTGGATTGTATTCTTAAGGTGGCCTATGTATTACAGACGCTCTTGGAGACTAAGACTCACACAACTAAGACAACGCTTCGGTAAGTTCATCCAGAACATTGGCAACCGAATTGCACAATGACTGATGAAAATTCTAAAAAACCATACAAGAGAAGGTGCGCTAATTGGCTTCTCACTTTCAGGGAGTGGACTTTGCCTAGAAGTGAAGCAAAAGAGAGCTTCATCTTCTGGACTGCTCTTTTCACTCTCGCCTCCGCTATTAGAAGAAAAGTATATATTCCGAAAACTGTCCTGGGAAGTTGGGAAGTCGCACCGTATTTGTATATCATGTTCGTCGCCCCAGCAGGTAAAGCTAGAAAGACAACCACATTGTCTTACAGTGACGATCTCTTATTAAGCGAACTCGGAATCAAAAAAGCCAGTGCAAGTATGACCGTACAAGTATTAATGAAACGATTAGCTGACAGTCCTGACAACTCACTATCTATTCAAATAAAAGAATTCGGTACGTTCTACAATCAATCCAAGGAGATGATGATTGACTTCCTCACAGCATTGTTCGATGGAGTCAAAAGACATGATTCCGATACTTTATCACGCGGCGTGGAGTTTGCAGAACGACCATGTATTAATCTTATTGCTGCCACTACCCCTAAGTGGATTGCAGAAAACCTATCTGAAAACGCAGTGGGAGGCGGCTTTGCATCACGAGTCATATTCATCTTTGAGGACACGGTTAGAAGAAGAAGGTTGTTCTACCATCGCGGTAAGGATAAGGTAGATCCAGAGAAGATGAAAGAGTTACATGGAAATCTTCTCATGGATTTAGTACACATATCTCAGAACATAGAAGGGGAGTTTAAGTTAACTGATGAAGCCGAAGCTTATGCTGAGGACTGGTACATTAAATACGCAGATAATCCAAGTGTTCCAGATCCAAGACTTACAGGTTACAACGAACGGAAGCCTGCATATATGTTCAAACTCGCAATGCTTTGTCATCTGGCATACAGTGATGAGCTATTAGTAAACAAAGGGGATGTTCAACAAGCCTTGGCTTTATTAAAGAATGTAGAAGGTAAGATGCTTCAAACCTTCCAAGCCATAGGAAAGAATCCTCACACCCTAGACTTGGAAACAATAGTAGAGTATGTTAATGAGATAGGAGAAGTAGCACCCGCCAAGTTACGGAAGAACTTCCAACACGTAGCAACACCCAGGATGTTAGATGAGCTGTTAATGTTCCTAGTAACAACTAGACAGATAACTGAAGTTAATACAAACGGAATTATAACTATTAAACCCGGAAGGAAAAAGTGATCCGTTACATTGATCTCTCAGAGCAGCTAGAAGAAGAATTCTGTTTCGCTTGGTTTGATACCATGACATGGAGGTTTCAAGAATACAATAATATCCATGTGTGGGAAAGTTTTAAAGAGTTTGAATCAGACTTACTTGCTTATCTCAGATCAGGTCATGCTCCTGAAAAGATGCAGGATGAAATGCTTGGTAGGTTTAGAGCTTTGTATCCGGCCAAACAAACTTCACCTGCTCAAAGTGAACCGAGTTAGCTGTTCTGAAAGAATCAACGGGCGAATAACAATCATATAGAGAAGCATGACGTGCCTCAAGTGAGAAAGAACCAGGAAGTGCAAACCCTACAAACACCCAACCGGTACCGAACCATGGATAATCTGGAACCAGAGGACAATCAAGATAGCGGGGGATTCTATATGTTTCTGAAATTCCCTCCGGCGATACCTCGATCCCCCAAGCCTCGTCCTTTTGAGTATTGGCTGATAGAGTTATCTGAACCCAGACTTCTGCGCGCGTTTGGATCTGAAAGGTTCCGAGATCCAGAGTTTCCATTGTTGCATCACCGATATAACCTTCCAACGGAAATACCACAGAGTCATATACTAATTGCGTAAGGACAGTATCCACACGGATAAGAGTATCAGTAACGAAAACGGTATCATCAGAGCGAGTACGAACAGTATCGAACGTAGAAATATCCAGGGTGTCAACTGGAATGGTAATATTCGCCGAGGTAACTGCGTCATTTTTACATCCTGTTAGGAGTAACAAGAGCAGTAGTTTTCTCATAGTCCCTTGATTAAATCAATGAGTGACTTGAGCATATCTAACTTAAGTATACCAAAAGCTATTGCACCAAGAACTACCAATACAATAGCCAGCCTTGACCGTATAAATACAATCAAGAGATCCCACATATTAGTAGCCCGAACGCTTAGTGATTTCCTTTCATCGTTTGGGGTCACAATTTTCTCTCACTGTTCCGTCTGTACTAATAAAAATACAGGCTGATGCATCGTTATCTAGAATAGAACCCAGTGCTACTCCGCCCAGTAAATACAGAAGATTGCCCGCTCTTGGCAAAAAATAGTGTGAACTAAAATAGCCTCGGTCGGGTGCTGGTATTGTAATGATCTGTGGCGGAGCAAACACTGTGTCTATTACTAATACTTCTTTTGTTTCTACCACTCTAATAATCTGAGGTTCTTGTGGAACCAACAGTGTATCTACCACGGAAACTGTATCGTAAACTAAAACGTCTCTCAAGACCACACGCTCAATTGTTTCTGGAACTTTACTTGCAAAAGAAATTAAAGAGTCAAGTAAAACCTGAGAACGGATACTGTCCCCCTCCGACACCGAAGTGATCGAACGCTCTATCGAAGAAGTATCCGCCCTCAGATTATATCCTACACCATTCCCTGCAAGGAAAACAAGAAGAAGAATAATACCCCAAATGTGCTTCGCCCACCTACCTGCATACCTTCTATCAACTCCACCCATCCTAGAATCTGGACCTGTGTATCTCTTAGAAAAGAATTTCATTATTCCTCCTGGAAGAAGAATGAACTACCACTATCTAACCAAGAAGGCTTATCACTAAGTGGAACAGCGAAGAATCTACCAAGCACTCCTGGCCACGGCTCTCCATTTTCTCTAGCTTTTAATCCTTGTTGAATGTCTCCAATGATATAAGAGAACGGAAAGAACATAGAACGGATATCTGTATTCCTCATATCATCTAGATCAACCTCTGGCAACATATTCTTCAAGGAAGATATAGCCCTTCTTCTATCATCATCACTACCATTAATTATATTAGCTATATCCTGTGCCATCTGAACAGTAGGACCACCAGTAAAGAATATACCTGGGAACAATAACCAGCGATAGAAGTCCATTCCTAATGCTCGGCCACCAACATAGAAAGCAGCCTGCGTCATTACTAATCTAGTTGCAAAACCTACTTGCCTGCCTGAAACAAATTGATTAAGAATTGGAATGCTATTCTTCTTACCCCTAGTTAAACCACCCAACACTTGCTGAGCAGCACTAACTGGCCATATTCCAAAGTGACCAAACAGCTTACCAGTATTAGTACCCCATCCCCAAGGATGATTTCCCATTCCATACAAGCCTAGAATATCAATAGCAGACTGTCTACTAAGCAATTCTGTTGCCTGTTCCCATTTCTCAGCAGTAATCAAACCATCAAATTCTGCTTGAACTACCCTCTGAAATGCATCCAGTTTGATAATGTTATAGAATTCACTTTTCGTAACTTCCCCACTCTGAAACATCGTAGAAGCTTTCCCAACAAACTCCCGGGATTCTAACAAGGTGCCCGTAAACATTACCTCATACATAGTTTTCTGACCACCCCATAAGAAACCCCAGTTTGCAAGATCTTGCATAAAGTTTGGAAGTCTACCAATCCCCTTACCTAGATTAGATGACAACAACTCAGAAGGAGTTTCAAAACGAATTGGACCAACAGAAGGAACAATACCTTGGTTTACCAGTTCCTTTCGCGTTCCCCAAATATTTGAGAATCCTAACTCTAACATTCTAATAGTCCTAGTAGGACCAAGTCCTACACTTTCTAATGACTTTCTAAGTATCCCTTGACCCTTAATAGGAGATCCCCCAAACCTAGCATAATGCTGAACTATAGCAGTAGTAAGATCTCGAACTGTTAACCCAGGTCGCAAAGAGATAGCAGCAGAACTCATAAGGGCCAGCATTCCATTTACCATGTTTCTTACGCTGGTAGTAGGAACCTTCCAACCCAATTCTTTAAAGATGGTGTTTACTATGTTTTCAACTTCTCTCGTAATAGCAGGTAAATTACCTCTTACAGCACCTAAGTAAGACTCAGCAACCATCCTTCCTAGAGAACCTTTTGGTAGAGTATTCGTATATTTCTGTGCACCATCCCAAGCTAAATCAGAACCAGTAGCCTGATTTGCTGCACCTTGAGCAAACTTAGCAGCAACAGAAATGGGATCTTCTAAGTATGCAGCACTCTCTCCCATTCTAACTGTTGAATTAACAAATGCTAACTCTGGATCTATATCTTTTTGTCTAAGATAAGCATCCGCAGGATCAATAGTCTGAAGCCAAGCATAGTTTCCTTGATATGCTCTAAGTAATGCCAGATTCGTAATCTTAACTCCTTTTGTAGCAACAATCCTTTCCATAAAAGCATCTATCTCAGCCAGTGCAGAAATCTGTTCAGCAGTGAATTTGTTTGCTGCAGCAAAATCAGCCCGACTAAGAGCACCAGTCCTACTAGCTTCAAAAGCCCTGATTATAATAGGAAAATTCAACTCACTGTGCTTACGCTTAGCAATCTCTGTAAAGAACTTAGCAACCCCTACATCAACAGGAGTATAAGGCTTCTCTCTTTGTAATCTTGCAGCAATCTCTTTTTGTGTTAAATCTGGTACCTTGGTAATGTCATCACCAAAACCCATCCTACCAGCCGCTTTTCTTAACTCAGTTCTTAGATCCTCAATATACGTAAGCGCCGTCTTAGCAGTTGCACCTTGCGGGATCAATGATTCCAAAAGCCGAACAATTGCTTTCCCGTCTGTATTAAGAAGATCCATTACTTCGTCTCTACTCAAAGCATTCAGATACCGATTAGCCATTTCTCTTTGTTCTTTGGTCTTAAAGCCAGCGTTCCTCAACATCTTTTCAATGTCCTTCAACCCAGGATCAGTTCTTCCAGTCTTTTTCTGAAAGTTTATCCAGCTCGCACTAAGTGCAGCAGCTTCAAAAGCTTTAGCATTTGTTGCTAACCAAACCAGCTTATGAATCTCAGTCCCATTTAAAGCATCAAAACCAGCAGACCAATCCTTGAAAGGTGCTGCGAATGGAAATATTGCTGTGACTCCTTCTAACATCATTTCAATAAGCCTGCCAGGAGGAAATGGCATAGGCTCATTATTTCTTGGTGGATCAGCAGTAGGAGGCTGGACAGAACCCGGAACATCAGGATCTACGTCATGAGCCGCATCCATATCTAAACCTTGAGCCTGCCCACTATTCCTCATAAAATCAACTATGCCCCTAATGTTGGGGCTAGCAAACAACTCGTAACCTCTATCCTTTCCTCTAAGAACATAAGTACCAGAAGTATTTATCTCTAGTACCATTCCATTAGTGTTAGCTGCTTCTCTTACTCTATCAAAGGAGAATTCCTCTCCAGATTCCAACAGCTTCCTTGCAGTAGGTGGCTGAAGTTCTCTTACCATCCTATCCCAAGTTTCTACTTCTTCTGGATCTAGGTGTTGTTCTATGACTTCCCTGATAGAAGGAGTAGTAGAATTAGCTGTCACTACTTCCCAATTCGCTCTACCTTTTCCTAGTTCTCCTTGCAATGCTTTCAAAGCTTCTAGTGCTTCTTCAAACTTAAACTCACCAAGTGCGATAGCAGCACTCTGTGCTAGTCTCTGAACTCTATTAATAACAGGAATCTCAGCATGAAAAGCAGCATAATCTCTACCAAGAATCTGCAATCGAGTCAAGTCTCTTCTCTCAACAGGACTCAGAGTTTCAGGATCACCAGTAACACTAGCTCTTACTTCTGTTAGTACATTTACAGGAACAATAGGGTTAGTCTTAACAAGAGAGTTTTCTGCAACCTCCCTATTAACCCTAACAAGCAAATCTTCAAGAGGCTCCATTTCTTTGATGAGCCGATCTATAGACAACAACACATCGTTGAAATTGCCTTTATTCCAAATAATTCCCTCAGACATCAAACGTGTTAGATCACCAGTGTATTCTGTTAACCATTGATAGACTTGAGATATTTGAGTATCTTTAATCCTTTGTGCTGCCTGCTCAGGTAATCCTCTTTGTGTATTCGCAACTTTATCAAACTCATTAATAGAGTCAACATCCCTCACATCACGAGCAATAGATCTAGCAACTGTTATTTCTCCCTTAGGATTCTTAGCATGTATATATTTATCGCTTCTAACTATAATATTGTTCGCATCTGGCTTTCTAGTTTTAGGATCTATAGGTACTCCTACATACTCAACATCTGTACCAAGAATAGAGATTCTCTGTCCTCTAAAACGACCTTCGTTTACAAACTGGTCCCTTAAAGGTCTCCTTAGCACTCCCGCATCCACAATTTCTAACTGAAGTGGAGAGCCTGGACCAATTACTGCTAGATCAAATAGACCATCTGGCCTTTCATGAACAACAACATCGAAATCATTAGCAAGCTTATCAACAGCCAATGCTAAAGTATTTCCCGGAGTTGCTTCTCCTCTAACTATAACTATCTGACCCGGCTTATTCCTAACTTGATCCAACAAAGCTCCAACTGGATCACCTTCATTATTTAGCCAGTTAGCAAGATTCTCTGCAATATCAGAAGGAACTAATGGCTTAGGATTCCCTGGAAAATCAATTCTCCTTGGAACATTAGCCAGCCTACGACCAGCTCTCTCAATTCTCTCAATACCATCATCTGATAATGCTTTAGCACCCTCGGGACTCATACCAAATTGGTTAATAAATAACTTTTGTACTCCAACACCTATTTCTTGTGGAGACATCCCACGCCCATTTAGTGTTTGGAAGATTCCAATTTGTTTAATAAGCGAAGCAGCCGCATCAAAGCCACGTTCTAAAGGAGCTTCTATTTCTTTTAGTAGATCTAGTAACAACACATCAGTTGCATCCTCTTGCAATCTAACAGGATCCCAGTTTCTCTTGACAGTTGCTAAATCCCTAAGACCTTTTGGAAGGAGACCATTAATCCCAAACTCATCTCCTCTAAACAATCTAAGATCCCTTAACTGAGCAGGTGTTAGATCCTTTTCTATTTCTGCTATTCTCCTATCAGCCTCAATACTTTCTATCAAAGTACCACCCATAGAAATTTCATTCATAGTAACCCAATCTGCTGCCAGGGCTGTATCACCTATGATATCACTAGCTATTTGTACTCGTACAATCTCCCTTCCTGCCGCTAATGCTTCTAAGTCATCAGGCTTTAATCTAGTTGCTTCAAATGCTGCAATATCAAGTTGATCTAGTCCAGCAGGAAATCTCCTAGTTGTAGTAGGAAATCCCAGGAACGTATTTACTTGTTGAGCACTTCCAATAGTTTCATCAAACAACTTAAGAGAGGCAGTCATGGTATCAATAACGTCAAAATCTCCAGTAGCTTTAGCAGCCTCTAGTAAGATTACAAGATTCTGTCTTGCAAGAATTGCATTACCTCTAGCTTGTCTCAGAGCTAAAAGAGGCATTTCGTTAATAAGTCCAATTCCCTCCGGCCTTTCATGGAGGGGTATTATTGACCTTCTTCTTTCTTCTACTTCTCCTCCTCTCCTACCTTCTCCTACTCTTCTTTCTACTCCTTCTCTCCCACCAGCCGTAACCTCACCAAGAACATCTGGACGCTGTGGCTGGATACCTCCTGCCCGTGCCTCTCTTGCTAGATCATTTAATTGACCTATTCGTCTGGCTTGAATTGATGTATTTAACTCAAGTACAACATCATTAGCTAGTGTTGAGACTTCAATATCAGTAAGCTGACTCTCAGGGAAATGCTCCCTTAGAATATCTTTTAGAATCTGTGTCTGTCTAGTAGGAGATCCTTCGTGGGCTAGATAACCTCTGATAAAATTCTCAGAACCAATTATTTGGAAGAAATCTCCTCTTACCCTGACTCCTCGTATTGCAAGAAGTTCTATGAGATCATTCTTTACTATACTTATCTCTCTCTTCTCAGCATCTCTAACAAGATCCCTTCTCTCGCCTTGCCTTCTTCCTGAACTAAGATCTAATTGTCTTGCTGCATTTATTCCAGTTCTACTAATTTCCAGTGTAAGAGTTTCAATGATAGTTTCTCTAGTAATATGCTCAGATGTAAAATCACCGACAGCTTGGGTAACTAGTGCTCTGACAGATTTTATACTAAGCGCTTTTGAAACAGCTTCTATTAAGTCATTAGACGATAATCTTTCTGTAATATCTGGAGGAAGAAGATTTCCTTGAGCATCTACAAGAGTTGACAATACGAGATCTACACGCTCGCCAATAGCTACAGTAACATCTTCCAAAGTAGCCCCAACTGGCTTGCGACGTCTTTCTTGTTCGTCAAATAGTGATCTCCTAGCTGCATCACTAATATCCCGTCGTTCGTTCATAGTGCTAGGAACGGGAGAAGGATTTGGAATACCTTCTTGTTCTATTCTCTGTTGTTGTGCTCTAGCTGTTTCTACAACTGTGAGCCTAGGAGCAAAATCTGGATGCTCAGGCGAATCCATAGTTGTAGTTGTTTCACCTTCAAGAACTACTGTGTTGGTTATGCTAGTCATTTCTTCTTCTGGAGTACCCATCCTTTTAGGAACAGTCATTCCTGGACCTGTTCCTTCTACCTGTGCCCCTAACTCACCAGTACCTACAATCCTTCTTCCTCCACCTCCACCACCTGTTACTCCCGGATCACCTGTTGGACCTATACGTGCTGGAGCTGAAACACTTGGCTCTGGACCAAATGGAATATTACCAATATCTGTTCTAACATCTGGAATAGGACCAGTAGCATCATCAAATGGACGAGCACTTCTCATATTATTTAATTGAGAAGCCCGACCACGCCATCCAACATTAGAAGGAGGAACACGATACCGACTACCAACCCAACCTAACAAACCATACATTGCATATAAAGGTACAGCACCAAGAGTAAAAGTAATAGCTCTTGATAACTTCTCCCCAGGCTCTGCTATAAAAGTACCAAAAGTGGCTAAACCTCCAGCCATATTAAGAAATCTTTCAATCTGCTCAATCCTAAATAAGGTTGTTCCAGTCGTTGATTGAGCTTCTGCAAAGTTAAGAACATCTTGAATGGTTTTAAATTGGGATACAGATGGCGGAGGTCTAACACCACGCAAACCAGCAGCACGCAATTCCGCAGTAGCTCCGAGATTAAGATCCTCTGCACTCAAAATTCTAAAAGTTTCACCAACAGTTTGTCCTGAACGAGCCCTTACAATACGCCTAGACCTTAAATTCCTAAGAGCTGTTCCCGGTCCTAAGCCTGCTCTAACTGCATAACCATAAGCACCAGTTGCTAAGAGAGCCATAAAACCTCTCCTAGCTTCTTCAGATTCCTGTGGTGTCATTCTACCAACACTATCAATAAATCTATCCCTAAGAGTTTCTATCCTAATCCTTCGCGGGCCAGCATCAGGACCAGCGATGGCAGTATTTTGAAGCATTTCAAAGAAGCCCAAATACGTAAGAACAAGCGGAGCAGTAACAAATTGGAGAGTAGTGCCAAAAGGATCATAAGTCATGGCATCATCAAAAGCTCTCATGGACCTAAACACATCTCCAAGAACACCCCCACCAGTAGAAAAGATAGGAGGTTGTATAAGTTCCCTTGGCCGTCCACCTCGTTGTATATTGAGCAAAGCTCCCGGCTCAATAGAAACCCCAAAAGGCAAACCCGGCGGTATTAATTGTATATTGTTATTAATAACTTCTTCTAAATTTTGAGGAGGAGCAAGTGGAATATCTGGATCGAAAAGTGCTCTTGCTTCCTCATCGCCCGTGATAACACCAAGAAGAAGGGATGGACCTCCTAACAACAAAGGAAGTGCCCCAGGAGTGACTTCTCCAATTATTTCAACAAGACTTTGTCCCGTCGGCTTCCTAGCCACATCACCTAAAATGTCAGGAGCAAAAACACCCTGAGCTTGTCCAAGAGTTTTAAAGAATTCTTCTTCTCTTTTCTTACGTGCAAAGAATGTAGGATCAGCAAAATCCCTTTGTGCTTGATGAAACCTAGCCATTTCTTCTGCTTGCCGCTCAGCTTCTCTCTCAGCTTCTATTGCTTCAAGAGGACCTTCAAACGGCACACCAAGAACACCCTCAATAATTCTTTCTGCTTTTCCTGCCCGTTGTCTGATAGTAGGTCTGTCTTTTCGACCAGTTGAAGGTATCCCTTCCTTACCAATAGCTTGGAAAGGATTTTCATCTTGCTGTTGCTGTTGCCGACCAGCCGTACCTATAGGAAAAAAAGGACTTTCCTGTTCTTCTTCTCCAGGATCAGGCTCAATCTTCTGCCCAGTGAGAAAAGGAACAAATATCTGAGTATCATTGATTTTCCTCTTGTAAAACATTCTCGGTACTCAAGGAGTCAATAAGTGCCAAAATTCTAGGAGTCTGTTCCCTAATATTCACCAAAATATCAATAGCAGAGTCGGGATCTTTCTCTATTAATTGCTGAAAAGTCCCTACCCCTTGTTGAAGGACAATAAGATTATTTCTACTTACTTCATTTTGTAATCCAGCAAAGTCAACAGTTGTAGTATCTAAAGGAGGTAAACCAAAAGCATCAAGAACACCTCCTGCTACTGGTACTGTTGGTTGTACTGGAGCTGGAGCTGGAGCTGGAGCTGGTTGTGCTGCTACTTGTGTTGCTGGTGCTGCTGTTGGAGTTGTAGGTTGCTGTTGTTGTAATAAAGCTGCTGCTTCTTCTTCTGGAGTTCTTGGTTGCTGTATTGGTTCTCCGCCTATTCCAATTAATCCAAGTGCTCTCCTAAAAGCTCTCTGAAGAATATTTGGCTCAGCAAAAGGATTACCAGTTTCAAGTATATCTCCATTTGCATCAAGGAACTGCAATGGACCATTTCTGTTAATAAATGCCCTATACAATGGAACATCACCAGCAGATTCATTATGTATTTGAATAAGCAAAGAATTTAGTCCCTCAACTGAAAACTGCCTAGCAGACCGTAGCATAAGTCTGTCACCACCTGGACCTCTTGCTTCAATATTTCCAATAAAATTTAGAATAAGACTCCGTTGAGAAAGAAGTGCTCCTACTTTATCATCTGCTAACCTACGATCCTGAGCAGAAGCCATGTCAAACAATTCTTTATCAGACGGCCCTATTATCTCTCCTGTTGCTGAATCTACACGAGGTTCTGAACTTATAGCAGCAGGAGTTAGTTGACCACTTCTAACTTGAGCCAACAATGATCTGCCTTGCTGATTTAATTCAAGATCAAACAAATATGATTTCCAGCCAGCAGAAGTTCCTATGTTTGTTCTTTCAACTTGTCTAATTGCTTCTGCATCTTGTGCTGCATTTGTTGCTCTGGCCCTAGCAGTAGCATCAACGGCAGAGGCTTGAATCTCACCCAACTCTCTCCTTCTAACGTGTGCTAATAACAAATCACTATCTACTAATGCAGCCTCCAAAGCTGATCTTAGGACAACTCTTTCTCTTTCTGTCCCTTGAAAGTTATTTAACAGGACAAATGCTTCTAGATTTAGCTGTTCATCAAGCGCATCAGCAGAAAGTTGCCCAGGCGTCAAACCAGTTGCTCCCCTAACTGCAACAGTTCTTGCAACTCCTGGTTCTTTAAATAATTCTCCTCTTGCTGCTATTTCCTCAGGAAGTGTTGGTATTCTTGCAGGATCTTCTCCTGTTGCAGCACCAGCTATAAGTTGACCAAAAAGGGCCTGAAGTTCTGGAGGAGCATCCCTTAAAAATTCCGCAGTAAATCCTTCTAATTGTTGCTGAGAAGTTTCAGGAGTAGCTGCAATTGCATCACGTACTTGTTGAGGAACAAAATCAAAAACACTCTCAGCAAGAGCAGTATTATCCCTAAAGACTTGTCCTAACTGCGGAAGAGCATTTGGATTAGCTACCAGAAACTTTTCAAATGCTTCTCTTTTTTCTTTATCTGGATCTAAAAGCTGACCAATAGATTGTCCAATAGATTCAAGTGCTTCACCTGGGCCACGTGTTCTAACTACAATAGGAGATGTCATTATACATTAACTCCTGTTCCACCAAATCTAGGGCTTCCAAATGATACGTTATCTGCACCACCCTTAAAAAGACCTGCAATGGCAGGACCAGCACTAGCAACACCACCAAGTAATCCACCAATACTACTTAAAGGGCCTTCCTTAACTTCAACAAACGGAGCAGCCTGTGGAACTCCTCGTCCTGCAAATTGTGATAGAACTTGTAGGATAGGAATTAAGGCTTGTATTTGTTGCTGTGAAGCTTGTAAATCCAAAGCCCCTGTAGCAGCAGCTAGTTTTGGAGCAGTCTCAGAACGGAATATACCTTCCGCCACAGCACTTGGAGTTCCCTGAGATCCACCACCAGCAGTGAATCTTTCTCTAAGGTCTGCAACATCCCGTGTTGATTGTTGTTGGATAATTTGTTGCACAGCACTCTGTTGTCCTGTAACATCTGGACCTTGAACAATATCATTCAAAGCCTGAGCAATTCCTTGTGTCCTATCTATAGGACCTGGAGCAACGCCTGGTTGTGATATAGGCTGTCCAGTTTCTGGATCAATTTGTGCAGCAGGCACATTTCCAAACTGCCCAGATTGCAACAACTGGGAAAGGAATCTTGCAAATTCATCTCCTACAGGAATTGCAGATCCTCCTCCTACGGTTCCAGTCTCAACTGATTCACCCATTTTCTGGCTCCTTCAGGACAATTTCATCTTTAAGGATTCCGAACGCGAATACATCAAACCACTTACCGTGTAATGGAACTACTGCACGAATCCTTCCTTCTGAAACAAACCCGAGGCGCCGGATAAATCTAATTACGTTCGGCTTGATATATACGGGTACATGAACTGTTAGACGTTGAAAGCCATACTCTTCAAAGAAGTATTTCATTATACGCTTTGAAATCTCTTCTCTGCCCTTAAAACGTCCATCTAACATATTAACATGAGCCTGTGCATCCCTACCAGGATTTATTCGGGTTAGATAAATTACGCCAACAAAGTCATCTATTACCCAAAATAGCCCATTAGGTTCTATTTCTCCTGCTGCATTTTCTGATATAAATACCTTAAGAAACTCTTTAAAGTCTCCTCGAATTTCCTCATTAAACAAAGTCTTATGTATTTTAGCCTTCTCCCAGAAGGTCTTGAGATTAGGAAGGGACAAAGGCATTAAGCGAATAGAACGCTCAAAGTCCCCTTCAGGCTCATGACACAACTGAGACAAAACATGATACTTGTCAATGGGTGGAGGCAAAACAGCAGCTTGGGTTATTGCCATCAGTTTCTCGATTCTCCAGAGTCTACTATATCTGTTTCATAACCAATAAGATCAAATGCACCATCGGTAGAGAGAACTCTCCACATAAAACGTCTGCTTGTAATTTGCTTCTTAAACTTGAGAATCTCTACCTTACCTATCTTCAACATAACTGACTTCGCCGTCACCCAGGATATTCCACCATTCTTACTATATTCCAAAGTAACCACCCCTGGCCTAGTAGCTTGGTATTCTATCTCTATCCTATTAACAGTGATATCTCTCTTTACATCTTTAAACTCTCTAGACTGAAATTCAAACGTATACTCAACTCCAGTTGGAATAGATTCTCTGGTGTCTTTTTCAAAGTCTGCATTTTCTTTAACAATATCACCATTATCAAAACCAAAAACTAGTTCTGGAGAATCAACTGGAGTGCTAGAAAGCCCGTCAAATGTTCCAGTCAATGAATCAAATGTCCCAACGAGATCATCGAAAGAAGTATAATCAGAAAGACCATCAACAACATCAACAGAAGTACAGTTCGGCAACTCATCATATGTCCAAGCTTGTGTCAGGAAATTAAAGATCCAAATCTTTACTGTGCTCTTTTCAGTAATCAGGAGATAATATTCTTGCTCATTTATCAAGTATGTAGACTCAATAATATCTGCATTTGCGATGTCTTTAATGATCGTATTACGAATTGGAAGTCCAATAGTTTCAACATTAGATCCAGGAGTATAAACAACCAAATCTCTCATACGAGAATCTAGGAACATCAACAACTCACGACCAATAGCTATTGATCCTGGCATATTTGTACCAACACCCGGAACTGCCCGGAATAGTTTAAATGGATCAGAAGCTACCGGGTTTTGCTGTGCTACCCAAATAGAGAACTCTCTAGGAAGAACCATAACAGAGGAGAAACCAAAGACACCAGAGATAGGATCAACTACTGTCCTAGGACTTGTATCTAAGCGTTTCTGTCCCGCTGATATATCCTCAAGAGTATCCCACTCATCAAAATTTCTATTTCCACTCCAATAAATAGTCTCAGAAGCAGCATCTCCTGAGCCACCATTTGCAGCAACTACTCTTTCTGAAAATCCTGTTACATACTTTGCAGTAGGCGCTAAGAGTCCTACAGGATTTGCTGATTTCGCATCTAAATCTACAACTCTTATCTGCTTAACACCATCAGCTATAATCAGATCACCAAAAACAATGGCATGATCTGTTATCCTACCAGCAAGTACATGAAGTATAAACTCCCAAGCAGCCCCAGATGTATCATCAACAAACTGTATAGTTTGGTCTGTGGTTTTTATAAAGTATGTAGTTTTATTACTAACCCTAAGCTGAATAAGAGCAGAAACCTGCTCAGAGTTGAGTTTATCAGATAAGAATTGAACCTTCCCAAACCTCCTACTTGTCTTGTCTCTCCTAATCCTAGAGTTTCTGATTAGAGGAGATGCGTTATCTTTAATATCAGTTGGATCAATATCTGCTATCATCCCACCATTGATTTGTGGAACAGAGATAGTCCTAGGAGCCGCTATCTCAAGACTCCTAATCCCAGCAATTTTCTGCTGAGGACTAATATCAACAAGTTTAGTCATTACTTTATTGCTCCACTGATAGCATCAGGCAGATCGTATTCAAAGTGATCCATAATTATTTGAACAGTAGATGGATCAATTAATGCTGACATAGAATGACTAAGAATAATGGGTTTATCCTGAAGTACTGTATGTGATAGGCCACCAATAGTAACAGTCACCCAACCTGTTGTAGAAGTAACAGTATGAGTTCCTATACCAAGATTTGATGGGGTATCACTCCGTTCATTAACACCAACAATCAAGGTAGAACTAGCTGCATTCTTGAAAACCCTAAAATCCACTAGCCGCAGAATCGCTCCAACAGGAAGGTCAAGTGGAATCTCCCAATTAATTCCAGCGGGAGCTTGTGCTGGGTGTAAACCTAAACCAGTAAGTTTGTATCCAACAGATGTTGAATCCACAGTATCCATATTACCATCTGACCAAATAACTGTTCTCCGAATATCTGTAAGAGCAACAATAGGATCAGCAGACCAATCCCCTACTATAGTATCCATTCTTTCGTCAATATCTAACCTTAACTGACGAAGTTCATCATCCGCAGTGTTGGCTGGATCAGAGCCCGCAGGAATGACATTAGACCATGCATTAGAGAAGGCCATCTTTAATCTCCTAAATAGGCTCAGAACTACCGAGAATAAGAACTTAAGAAATCTAACCAACACGGAAAATCGAAAAACCGGCAGACTGGTAAATTAAATCAGTAGAACCACCAGCAAAAATAGATACTCGTATATCTATTTCATCATCTTTATTCAGCGGAAACGTACCAAAGAATGAGGTTGTTTGTACATCTACAGCTCCAAATCTTTGTAATATTTTAAGGTTTGTATTAAATCCATTTACAAAAGGCTGAAATAGCACTGTCCTATTATTGTTACCAGTTTGAAATGAAGCAAAGAAGTTCACAAAATAAATACCATCTTCACCAACTGTAAGTGCATTTGTACTCAAACTAGCATCAGATCCAGCTGAATTTACATCTATAGACTTTGCAACGATATTATCAAAAACATCTACAACTCTAGCACTAAGTACTGCAAGCATTGAAGTTGGACTAATACCCTGAATCAAGCTGGCATAACCACCTAATGCTGTAGCAAAAGCATTCCTAACATCAGATGGACTAATCTCCTGTGCTACATTATCTGGTAATCCAGCTACTAGATCAGCATAAGAAAGTTCTGTTTGTGACATTATTAGCTCCCGAAGCCAGCAGTAAATCCACTATCAAAACCAGAGAAAGGACTCAAAGGTGGTCCACACGCTTCTTGCCAACTAACACTTGCAACAGTAGGAAGGCCATTTTGACCAAATACCTGTTCTACTGTTATATTATCAAAGATGGAACCAGAGCTACTATCTTTCCGTACTCCAAACCTCATGTGACTAGTATCGTTAAAAGAATCTCTAGCACCGGGTGTCCCAGGGAGAATACCGGTAGTATCTGTTAACTCTACTCCGGTAAGATGCGTAACTCTGGTCCCACCACCAATAGGCTCTGTCCAAAAATCCATCAAATCCCCAGCAACATCTACACCCATTCTTAATCCTACACCAACTGGATTTGGCAAGTCGATAACAAATGGAGAGTACATACCTACTGCAACTCCACCTATTCTATAGTTCATTGTTATATTAATCAACAAAGGAGATGGATCTACCTCCATGAAGATTTCAAAACCATCCCCATTTTGTTGCCACATTCCGCCAGGAGGGAAACCACTAGCAGGGTTTTCATTCGCCCGAAAGACCAAGCCCATCCCATTGCCAGTAAACAAAGCATTGATGATATCTATATAATATGTAAAGTTATCATGTACTACATCCCTTCTACAATAGACTCCATTCCCTCCACCACCCGTAATCGTCGCAATAGAAAACTGATCAGAACCATTAACACGAATAGAATCCGAAGCAGGACCAAGAACTGGACCGAACTGCCAATCTACAGTCCAAGCAAGGAAACCGATATACTCTGGATGAGTTTGAACATCTGCTAAATGCCTATTTGGTTCACCTTTCCTACTACCCATAAAAGTAGCAGGTACATCTGTAGCCGAATCAAAGGCAACAACAACCCTCTGATCCTGTGCTATAGGTTCGTCACAAGGAGAATAATCTGTCATATTCTAGTTAGCTCATCTGGGATAGAAATGCCAGACAACTGGGAATCTTCCTCCTCCTTAGATTCTATTGCTGCCGTACTGTTAATCAAATCAATCTGAGTATTCCTTACCTCTCTACCCATAGAATGATTTCCGAGTCTCCTATATAATCTCCAAACAGCTCCATATAACAATACTTCATCCCAAACCTGAGGAAATGGTACCTCTGTATTGGTATCACTCAAATCTTCCAAGATTTGCCAATACTTCACTCTAATTGTATATGCCCTATCAACTCCACCGCCGCCAGCCGATATAATCCTAATGCCATTCTGTTCTCTCAAATAACCAACAGGAGGTCCTCTATCTTCAACATCATCAGAAGCTTCATCCTCATGAGTAGTTAAAGAGATTCTATTTATAACATCCCACTCAAGAGTCTCAGGATTTCTAACGGATATCTTTCTCAGTGCCTCAAACAAATGCGGAGGTAATGGTAAAGATAGAAACCTATCCCCAATCGTAAGAATAGATTCTGCCGTACACTCAGTCTCCCGGAAACGGAACTTGTTCATCAGTTCCCAGTAAGACCTATTCAACAACAAATCTGCATCAGGATCTGGTAGATCATCACTATCTACACCAGTATGTTCCCGTAATTCATCTCGTAAGGTTTCTAAGTCCATTCCCATTATACTATCTCCTCAGCAAAGACTGAGATTACATTCTCTGTTCCAGCTTCCTCTACGTCTATTTTGACTATACAGATACCATTAAACTCCTTTATATCAAGACCACCATTAGCCAGCCCATTCCTAATAACAGTTTCCTCACCAGTCTCAGGAACTTGATGACGGAGAGCTAATTTAGTATCAATTAAACCCTCCGCCACCAATTTCCAGCGTTCATAACGAACTGGAACCCAAGCACTTGTTTTAGCAGTTTTAGGATTAGCACCAAGCAAAATGGGTGTTCGCATTGTTCTCCTTACATCCGAATAAGAATACGGATTACGTCTCCAGCAAGAGCAGCAGCATCCATTGCAACACCAAAAGGTTGTGTAGTTCCAGTAGAAACTCTGCCTGCTGTGACAGCATCTGGTTCTACAACATCACCAACAGCAATAATGCCATCAGCAACAACCCGACAAACTCCACCAACACAAACAAGAACTGCCTTGTTTATCGCAGCAGCAAGTTCTCCAATATCTGAAGGATGCTGAAGAACTGCCATGTTACCTTCTGCTGGAATCTGCCCGCCAACAACAATTCCTGCTCTCGCAGCGTAATCACCAACGGTTGTGCTTTTATCTACAATATCAACTCCTGAGATAAAAACACCATCACCGATATTCATTGCCTGTGCAGCATTCATGACGATAGTTTCACCGCCTACTCCACCTGCAATTTCTGCCAATTCGTCAGAATACGCACTCCAAGCAATTGTATTCGGTACGAAAGACAGACCTCTTTGAGCCAAAGGACCAGTCATTATATTACCCGCCTTTCAATTAATTAGGCAGGGTTCGCGCCTGTCCATCCCCGAGGATCGACAAACCAAATAAGGAATCTGGTGGTAGTCTTGAACTTACCAGCACCAGTATCAAAATCCTCCTCATCGCGGAAATCCGCTTTCCGGCGAAGTAGGAAGTGAGCATCGTTAAGCTCACTATCCACCAACATATAACTAGTATTATTCGTCACAAAACGCTTAACAATCTGCCGAACTCCCGGCAAACGCTTTGCGGTCGCATTCAGTTCATTACCAGCAGTAAAGGGTTCTTTGTCAGAACCAAAAATCTGCATAGCTTTACTGATCTGCGACGGATTGTAAATAACCGTATCAGGATTACTCACAATCGGATCTCCATTGTGATCTACAAGATTCTCATGCAGATTCAACAGAGCATTAATTCCTGCAACAGAGAAACCAACTTCTGTAACAGGACGATTCGCCCAGGTAGCACCAGCCGGATCATTAATTGCTGTGTGGGCTACATTCAGCAAAGAAAGACCATCAATACCCAGGAATGTTGCTCCGGTAAATGCATCATCTAACAATGCACCGGATCGGAATTCATACGTCATCTGGGTAGCATGAGCCAACCATTTCGCTCCCTGGTTAGCTTTTCCATACTGGTCATCTTCCACAGTTTTCCGTGTAATGATGAATCCCAAACCGAATTCCTTATCTACACCCACCACCTTCGGTCCAAGAACAATATCCTCGTAGGTAACTGGCTCACCATCACCAATTTC
>PVMK01162941.1_pt1 | contig 19416 bp, 39 predicted proteins | sample 1853481 | NCBI WGS metagenome assembly PVMK01 (sample SAMN08533507, study PRJNA380276) | Marine sediment metagenome, whole genome shotgun sequencing project. | reverse complement strand
AGTCAAAAAAAGGTGTGTGCGCCAGGTGTTACGGCAGAGACCTTGCCAGGGGACGTCTTGTTAATATTGGTGAGGCAGTAGGTATAATTGCCGCCCAGTCAATCGGTGAGCCGGGAACACAGCTTACCATGCGTACTTTCCATATTGGGGGTACTGCAAGCCGGCGTGTTGAACAGACAACTCTTGAAGCGCAGCATAGCGGAACAGTTAAATTCGTTAATGTTTCGGTAATAAAGAACAGAGATGGTGATACTCTGATTATGAACCGAAATGGACATATGCTAATAGTTGATGATAACGAAAGAGAACGCGAGAAGCACTCGGTAATATACGGAGCCAAGCTTAAGGTGAAAGACGGTGAAAAGGTTAAGCTGGGAACCTTACTTGCAGAATGGGATCCGTTTGCAACCCCTATCATGGTTGAATCCGGCGGAGTGGTTAAAGTTCGGAGATTTGACAGAAGGTGTTTCCATGCGTGAACAGGTGGATGAGGTCACAGGTCTCTCCTCTAAAGTTGTAATTGAATCCAAAGATCCTGAAAGCCGCCCGAGAATCTCAATTAAAGATCAAAAGGGAAAGACGCTTCGTCTGGTATCTGACAGTAACCGGTTTTCCCGCTATTTTATGCCGGTTGGAGCTAATATTCTGGTCAACCCGGGTGATGAGGTTGTTCCAGGAGATATCATTGCCAAGATAACAAGAGAGACAACCAAGACCAAAGATATTACAGGCGGTCTGCCAAGAGTTGCCGAGCTTTTTGAAGCCAGAAAGCCAAAAGAAGTAACCGTTATCAGTGAAATTGACGGCGAGAGTCTCTTTTGGTAAGGATGTTAAGGGGAAAACGGAAGGTTATTGTAACACCTGATATAACAGATGCCGGCGGAATAAAGCTTGAGCCAAAAGAATATCTCATTCCCAAGGGCAAGCATATCAGTGTGCATGAGGGTGATCATATCAGGTCAGGTGAGCCGATTATGGATGGTCTTTCAAATCCCCATGATATCCTTAATATCCTCGGTGAAAAAGAGCTTGCAAAATTTCTGGTTGATGAGGTGCAGGAAGTTTACAGGCTTCAGGGTGTGAAAATAAATGATAAACATATTGAGTGTATTGTGCGCCAGATGCTGCAAAGGGTCAGCATAAAAGAGGTTGGCGATACAACTTTTCTGCTTGGCGAACAGGTTGAAAAGACAATATTTGAAAGAAAGAGAATGAAAAAGCAAGACAAAAAGGCGGACAGGTTGCAATCGCAGAACCACTGCTTCTCGGTATAACAAAGGCATCCTTGAGTTCAGAAGGTTTTATCTCTGCCGCATCATTCCAGGAGACAACCAAAGTCCTGACACAGGCTGCAATTGAAGGTAAGGTTGATTATCTCAGAGGCTTAAAGGAAAATGCTTCGATGGGAAGGCTGATTCCTGCCGGTACCGGTTATCCTTCATACAAAAAGATCGGGATTAAAACTGAAGCGGATGCGCTTTACGAAGCAGAAGAAGCAGAGGCAGTGGAATCTTCAGAAGAAGTTTAGGTTTTTCTGTAATTATTGAGAAAAAATACTTATAAAGCATTTTTATAATTGACAATTATTAATAATCGTGATAAAAATATTCTCTTTACTTACCCACGCGAAATAGAGGTTTTTTATGCCAACAATAAACCAGTTATGTCAGTACGGACGTTCGAAAACGAGAAAGCATCTAAGTCCCGTGCCTTAGATAAATCTCCCCAGCGAAGAGGGGTATGTGTACGTGTATATACCACAACACCCAAAAAGCCCAATTCAGCTCTGCGGAAAGTCGCAAGAGTAAGACTTACAAACGGAATAGAGATAACCGCATATATCCCGGGAGTTGGACACAACCTGCAGGAACATGCAGTCGTACTCGTAAGAGGCGGTCGTGTGAAAGGATTTACCAGGGTGTTCGTTACCATGTAGTAAGAGGAACGCTTGATTCCAGTGGCGTGCAGGACAGGAAACAGAGCCGTTCTAAATACGGAACAAAAAGACCTAAATAATTTTTTGATTTAATCGGAGTTTTTTATGGCCAGACGCCGTGAAGCAGAAAAAAGACAGATACTGCCGGATTCAAAGTACAAGGATATAGTCCTTAGTAGATTTATCAATAAAATAATGGTGCAGGGCAAGAAAAGTATTGCACAGGCAATAGTTTACGGCTGTTTCGATGTAATAAAGGGAAAAGACAGGCCAGGAACCTTTGGAAGTTTTTCAAGGCCGCTCTTGATAATGTAAAGCCTACTGTTGAGACTAAATCAAGGCGAATCGGCGGTGCAAACTATCAGGTTCCAATTGAGGTGAGATCAGGCAGACAGATGGCGCTGTCAATGAGATGGTTGATCGGATTCGCAAGGGGAAGGTCAGAAAAAACCATGAGCGAAAGACTGGCGGCAGAATTTATTGACGCAGCTAACAACCGAGGCAGTTCAATCAAGAAGAAAGAAGATACCCATAAAATGGCAGCTGCTAATAAGGCATTTGCACATTATAAGTGGTAGATATTATATATTTATTAGATTTATTAACTGGATATAATATTTTGATCACATATCGAGGCATTCAGGAGGGAAGAGATGGCAAAAAAAAAGTTTGAGAGAACAAAACCACATGTAAATATAGGAACAGTAGGGCACGTTGACCATGGTAAAACAACCCTGACATCAGCGATCACCAGACATCAGGCACTGCAGGGAAAAGCAGAAAAGATGGATTTTGATCAGATTGACAAAGCGCCCTGAAGAAAAAGAGCGTGGACTGACCATCGCGATATCACATGTTGAGTATGAGACAGACAAAAGACATTATGCACATATCGACTGTCCCAGGCCATGCTGACTATATCAAGAACATGATTACCGGAGCAGCTCAGATGGACGGCGCAATTCTGGTAGTAAGTGCTGCAGACGGCCCCATGCCTCAGACCCGTGAGCATATCCTTCTTGCACGTCAGGTACGTGTACCTCAGATCGTAGTATTTTTAAATAAAGCAGATATGGTAGATGACCCGGAACTTATTGAGCTTGTTGAGCTTGAGATCAGGGAACTCTTAAGCCAGTATGATTTTGATGGGGATAATATTCCGATCATAGCCGGAAGTGCTTTAAAAGCAATGGAAGGCGGAGATGATACCTCTGCAGAATGCTACAAATGTATTCAGGATCTCTTGGCAGCAGTAGATGACTTTATTCCTGAGCCAAAAAGAGATGTTGACAAACCTTTCCTGATGCCGGTTGAAGATGTGTTCAGTATCTCTGGAAGAGGAACCGTTGTTACTGGAAGAATTCAGAGAGGGAATCGTTAAGGTTGGAGAAGAAGTAGAGATTGTTGGAATCAAAGAGACAGTCAAGACCACCTGTACCGGCGTTGAGATGTTCAGGAAACTTCTTGATCAGGGAGAGGCTGGAGATAATGTAGGTCTGCTTCTTAGAGGAATCAAACGTGAAGAAGTTGAAAGAGGTCAGGTACTGGCAAAACCAGGATCAATCACCCCGCATACAAAAGTTTAAGGCAGAAGTATACATACTGACCAAAGAAGAGGGCGGAAGACACACCCCGTTTTTTCAATGGATACAGACCGCAGTTTTATTTCAGAACAACAGATGTGACCGGAGTGGTAATCTCCCAGAAGGTGTAGAGATGGTCATGCCTGGTGACAATATAAGTATGGAAGGTGAACTCATCGCTCCTATCGCAATGGAAAAAGAGCTGAGATTTGCAATAAGAGAAGGCGGCAGAACAGTTGGCGCCGGTGTTGTAAGTGATATTATCGAGTAATTAAGGGGAATTAAAAGAAATGAATACGGCTGGTGGTATGATGGAAAATCAAAGAATTAGAATACGCCTGAAGGCTTTCGACCACAGACTGCTTGATCAGTCAGTTGAAGAGATAGTTGATACGGCGAAAAGAACCGGAGCAAGAGTTGTTGGTCCGATTCCCTTACCAACCGTTATAAACAAGTACTGTGTGCTTCGTTCTCCACATGTGGATAAGAAGTCACGCGAACAGTTTGAGATAAGAACTCATAAGAGACTGATAGATATACTCGAATCAACAGAACAGACAGTAGACGCACTAATGAAGCTGGACCTGTCTGCAGGAGTTGATGTGGAGATAAAACTATAATATTTCTGAATCAGCCGCTTAAATAAAGGCGATTAATTCATACCTTGGAGTTTGTAACGTGTCAATAGGAATAATTGGTAAAAAAATAGGAATGACTCAGGTCTTCACAAAAGAAGGTGCAGTAATACCCGTAACTGTAATAGAAGCCGGACCGTGTGCAGTTGTGCAGAAAAAGCTTAATGAAAAGGACGGTTATTCTGCATTAAAACTTGGGTTTGCCGGTGTAAAATCAGAACTCTTAAACAAACCTGATCAGGGCCAGTTTAAGAACCTGGACGGTAAGGCTTTTAAAGTCTTAAGGGAGTTTAGGGTCGAAGAGTCTGATGAACATAATATTGGTGACCAGTTGACAATTGATATGTTTGAGCTCGGTGAAAAAGTAATTATTACCGGTGTGAGTAAAGGTAAAGGCTTTGCCGGTGTAATTAAAAGGTGGGGTTTTCATAGAGGTCCGAAGACGCATGGCTCAAAACATCACAGGGCTCCCGGCTCAACAGGAATGAGTGCTTATCCCGGAAAGGTGCATAAGGGTAAAAAGATGCCTGGCCATATGGGAACCGATAGAATGACATTTAAGAATATTGAAATAATCGATAAAAGGTCACAGGAAAATCTGCTTTTAGTTAAGGGAGATATTCCTGGAGCTAAAAACGGAATTATTACAATAAGTAAATCATAAAGCAGGTAAAATATAAAACTAAACGGACCGTAAATGTCCGCAAATTAAACAGGATGTACAGATGCCGACAATAGAAGTACACGATGTAAACCGTGCAAGCATAACTCAGGTAGAGGTTAATGAAGATGTCTTCGAGAAGAAGGTGAATGAAAGTATCTACTATGAAGTTATAAAAATGCAGATGGCAAATGCCCGTAAGGGAACAGCCTGTACAAAAGGAAGAAGTGACGTTAGAGGCGGCGGTGCAAAACCCTGGAGGCAAAAGGGAACCGGTCGCGCACGTGCGGGAACTTCCCGCTCGCCTATCTGGAAGGGTGGTGGAATTGTTTTTGGTCCAAAACCCCGCGACTACAGTATGAACGTGCCCAAGAAAATAAAAAAACAGGCACTATGCGGAGCAATCAGTCAGAAGAGAGCAGACGGCAATCTGACGATACTGGACAAAATTGAACTTAATGAAATCAAGACAGCAAAGATTGCTGAAATTTTAAATAAACTGGATCTAAAGAGCGTTCTTATAATTGAAGAAGGCAATAAAAACCTGGCCTTAAGCGCAAAGAACATTCCTGGAGTAAAGATACTCTCTCCTGAAGGTCTTAACCTTTACGACATTCTCTACTATAAAGACCTTGTAATCACACAACCCATGCCTTGAAAAAATTCAGAGGAGACTCCTCGCATGAAAAACCTTTATGAGGTGGTTCGCCGACCAATAATAACTGAAAAAAGCAATATTCAAAAAGATGAAGTAAATCAGGTAACTCTTGAAGTCGCCAGAAATACAAATAAGATTGAGATCAAAAACGCGGTTCAGAAACTTTTTAACGTAAAAGTTCTGGATGTCCGTACAATGAATCTTAAGGGTAAGAAGAAAAGAGTTGGTAAAAATATGGGCAAAAAGCCTGACTGGAAAAAGGCTGTTGTAACCTTAACTCCCGGCGAGAAAATAGAATTTTTTGACGGAGTATAACCAGAAAGAAAATCAGGCTGTTATTTATAGGACACGGAGCTAAATATGGCTGTAAAGGCATTTAAACCTACATCACCGGGACGCCGTTTTCAAACGGTATCAGACTTTGCTGAAATAACAAAAAGCACTCCCGAAAAGAGCTTGCTGGCACCACTAAAGAAAACAGGCGGTAGAAACAGTAATGGAAGAATAACTGCCAGACATATTGGTGGCGGACATAAACGCAGATACAGAATAATAGATTTTAAAAGAGATAAGAGGGACATACCTGCAAGGGTTGCAAGTATTGAGTATGATCCGAACAGATCATCACGAATCGCACTCTTAAACTATATGGATGGTGAAAAAAGCTACATAATCGCACCTTTTGACTTAAAAGTCGGTGCAGAGATTCAATCAGGTGAAAAGGCTGAAATAAGTATTGGAAACGCATTACCGATAAAAAATATTCCGGTGGGAACTCTGGTGCACAATGTTGAACTTAAAATCGGCAAAGGCGGACAGCTAATTAGAACTGCTGGAGCTTCAGGTCAGATAGCTGCGAAAGAAAATAAGTATGCCCATATAAAAATGCCGTCAGGTGAGCTCAGATTAATACATGTTGAGTGTTATGCAACAATAGGACAGGTTGGAAACGCAGATCATAAGCATATCTCCATCGGCAAGGCCGGAAGAAAGAGATGGCTGGGTAAAAGACCAAAGGTTAGAGGTGTGGTAATGAATCCTGTCGATCACCCAATGGGTGGAGGAGAGGGCCGCTCTTCAGGTGGACGACATCCATGCACGCCATGGGGTAAACCGACAAAGGGCTACAGGACACGCAAAAACAAGAGTACGGATAAGTTTATTGTAAGAAGAAGGCGTAAATAAGAGGAAAAGATAATATGCCAAGATCAATAAAAAAAGGTCCCTTTATAGACGAGAGTCTGCAGAGAAAAATAAGAAGGGCAGAGGAAACAAACAGCAAACAGGCAATAAAGACATGGTCAAGAAGGTCGACCATAACACCTGAAATGATAAGCCTGACTTTTGCAGTTCACAATGGTAAGAAGTTCATCCCGGTATATATAACCGAGGATATGGTCGGACATAAGCTTGGAGAATTCTCACCGACAAGAACTTACCGTGGACATGCTAAAAAGAAATTGTAAAAACAAAAGTAAATTGACTATAGAGAAATAGAGACTCAATTATGGAAGTAAAGGCTGCTGTAAAATATATTCGAGTTTCTCCGCAGAAAGCCAGACTGGTGGCTGATACTGTAAGGGGAAAGGCTGTAAGTGATGCTCTGAGCATACTGGAATACACTCCTAAAGCTGTCAGCCGTTATATCTATAAACTGATCAGTTCTGCTGTTGCAAATGCAAGCAGCAGGGATGATATGGATGTAGACACCCTGTTTGTTAAAACGATATTTGTTGATCAGGGCCCCTACATTAAAGAGATTCAGAGCTCGTGCAATGGGTAGAGGCACAAGAATACTTAAACGATCATGTCATATATCAGTAGTTCTGGACGAGGCATAGTCGAACAGTTTTAAAATTAAGGAGGTAAGGTTTGGGTCAGAAAGTTCATCCTATAGGGTTCCGGTTAGGCATAATCAAAACATGGGGTTCGCGCTGGTACGCTGATAAGAGCTTTGCGAAGCTTCTTCATGAGGATATAAAAATAAAAAAATATGTTAAAAAAACGCTGGAACACGCAGGTATCGCTGATGTCGGGATTGAAAGAGCAGCCAGCAAGGTGAGAGTTAACATAGAAGCAGCAAGGCCGGGTATTATAATTGGAAAAAAGGGAACTGAAATTACTAAACTGAAAAATCAGATTCAGAAGATGACCGATAAAGAGATATTTATTAATATCTCTGAAGTTAAAAGACCAGAGACAAATGCTCAGCTGGTTGCGCAAAATGTATGTATGCAGCTGTTGAAAAGGGTCGCTTTCAGAAGAGCAATGAAAAGAAGTGTAAGTACAGCTTTAAAGTTTGGTGCGGAAGGTATTAAAATATCCTGTTCCGGCAGACTTGGCGGTGCTGAGATGGCACGCAGGGAATGGTACCGTGAAGGCAGAGTGCCTCTGCAGACACTCAGGGCTGATATAGATTATGGATTTGCAGAAGCTAATACAACTTATGGAATTATCGGCGTAAAAGTGTGGATATTCAAAGGTGAAACAATAACCAGGAGAAGTTCTTTAGATGCTAGCACCCAAAGAAAGGTTAAACATAGAAAAGTACAAAAAGGCAAAATGAGAGGTCTTGCTTATCGCGGAAGTACTCTTAATGAGGGTAATTTCGGACTCAAGGCTGTGGAGTGCGGATGGTTAACATCACGTCAGATTGAAGCCGCTCGAATTGCACTGACCAGACATATTAAAAGAGGGCGGAAAGCTCTGGATAAGAATTTTTCCAGACAAGCCGATAACAAAGAAACCCTTAGAGGTCAGAATGGGTAAAGGTAAAGGAGCACCTGAAGCCTGGGTAGCTGTAATAAAACCAGGCAGAATTCTTTATGAAATTGAAGGTGTTGACGAAGTAGCGGCCAGGGAGGCATTTCGTCTGGCAGCACATAAACTGCCACTAAAAACAACATTTGTTAAGAGGGAAAACGGTGAAAGCTAAGGAACTGCGTGATTTAACCATAGATGAACTCAAACAGCGCGATAAAGAGCTGAGAGAAGAGCAGTTTAACCTGAAATTTCAGGCAGCGACAAGTCAGCTTAGCAATACTGCAAAGATCACTCAGACAAGAAAAGATGTTGCTCGCGTAAATACACTAATAAAAGAAAAAGACTTAAACAGGTAATAACCGAAGAGCGAAAAGGTTTCTGTATGATAGGACAAAAAAAAACACGAACTGGAACTGTTGTCAGTAATAAGATGGATAAGACCATAGCTGTGGTAGCTTACAGGACAACAAAACATCCACTGTATAAGAAGTATATAAAGAAAAGAGTGCGTTTCAAAGCTCACGATGAAGCTAATGCCTGTCAGGTGGGTGATACTGTAATGCTGCAGGAGACCAGACCTCTAAGCAGGGAGAAGCGTTGGCGAGTTATTGAAATAGTAAAGAAAGCAGTTTAGCCTGCGCGTATAGATTCGTAAGTTTTTAATAAATATATTAGTAAGGGTTCAGCAATGATACAGATGCAGACAAAATTACTGGTGGCAGATAACTCCGGCGCAAAAAAAGTCCAGTGTATAAAAGTTCTGGGCGGCTCAAAAAGAACATATGCATACCTTGGGGATGAAATAGTAGTATCAGTCAAAGAGGCAATCCCTAACTCCAAAGTTAAAAAAGGTACGGTTCTAAGAGCCGTGATCGTACGGACAAAAAAAGAGACAAGAAGAGCTGACGGATCATATGTCAGGTTTGATGATAATTCAGCAGTGCTTATCAATCCGCAGAATGAACCGCTGGGTACCAGAATATTCGGACCGGTAGCACGCGAGCTTAGAGCAAAAAATTATATGAGAATAATATCACTCGCACCTGAAGTGATCTAACAGGCAGGAGAATGGAAGTGGCAGAGAAAACAGATAAAACTTATATAAAAAAGGGTGATACGGTGTCTGTCCTGACAGGTAAGGGAAAAGGACAAAACCGGAAAAGTGCTGATGATCAACACAAAAAAAGGCACGTTAGTTATTGAAAAACTCAACTTAGTGAAAAGGCATAGCCGTCCAAGCAAGGTTGCACCGCAGGGTGGGATCATTGAAAAAGAGAGTTCAATAAGAATCTCAAACGTGAATATCGTATGTGAGAAATGCAATAAGCCAGTGCGTATTAAAATGAATTTTCTGGATGATGGTAAAAAGGTTAGAACCTGCGTAAAATGCGGAGAGATTCTTGACCGTTAGGAGAGTAGATAAATGGATCGCTTAAAAGAAATGTATAAAGAAAAAATAATTCCACAAATGATGGAAAAGTTTAAATACAGCAATGTAATGCAGGTGCCTAAACTTGAGAAAATAGTCTTGAACATGGGGCTCGGTGAAGCAATACAAAATGTTAAAGTAATTGAATCTGGTCAGAAAGAACTTGCTGCGATAACCGGTCAGAAACCCATAGTCACCCGCGCAAGAAAATCAATTGCGAACTTTAAACTCAGAGAGGGACAGCCTATCGGTTGTAAGGTTACGCTCAGACAGAAAATAATGATGGAATTTTTTGAACGTCTGGTAACTCTTTCTCTTTCCAGGATCCGTGACTTTAAGGGTGTTTCAGCTAAGGCTTTTGACGGCAGGGGGAACTATGCTTTAGGTATCAAAGAACAGATAATCTTTCCTGAAATAGAGTACGATAGAATTGACAAGATCAGGGGTTTAAATATTGTTATAAATACATCTGCAAAAACTGACGAGGAAGCCAGGGCACTCCTGGGAATGATGGGAATGCCTTTCGAGAAAAATTAAAGTATAAGGAGAAGGCCCTGTGGCCAAGAAATCGTTAATTGCCAAGGCAATAAGAAAAAAGAAGTTTAAAGTTAGAGAATACAATAGGTGCCCATTATGCGGGCGGCCACGTTCGTATTACAGGAAGTTTGATATGTGTAGAATATGCTTAAGAAAACTAGCACTTCAGGGCGATCTGCCTGGAGTTACTAAATCAAGCTGGTAGTAACGTAAATTAAAGGGAGAACCAGGGTATGATGACAGATCCGATTGCGGATATGTTTACAAGAATTAGAAACGGCGGCAAAGCCAAGTTCGAAAAAGTAGAGATGCCTTGCTCTAATTCAAAAGTAAATATTGCTAAGATACTAAAAGACAGCGGCTATATTAAAGACTATACAGTTACAGAAGATGATAAACAGGGGATCCTGCAGATTGTATTAAAGTATGATGCGGATAACATCTCTGTTTTTACTGAGATAACCAGGATATCAAAACCCAGCAGAAGGGTTTATGTAAATAAAAATAAAATTCCACAGATAAAAAATGGACTTGGAACCGCGATAATTTCCACATCAAAGGGAATTCTTGCTGACAAAGATGCCAGAGAGCAAAATGTTGGTGGAGAAGTAATCGGATCATTCTGGTAAAAAAGGATAAGAGATGAGTAGAGTCGGGAAACAGCCAATAGAATTGTCCAGTGATGTTAAGATAAAATTCGACAAACCAATGATTTCTGTCGAAGGTCCAAAAGGCAAACAGCAGCATGAGGTGCCGGAGGAAATAATTCTTGATATTTCTGATAAAGAGATAGTTGTCACACGTATTAATGAAGAGCGTAAAGCAAGATCTCTACACGGTTTAACCAGAACACTCTTAGCGAACATGGTTGAGGGTGTTACTAAGGGTTTTAAAAAAGAACTCGAAATAGTCGGTGTCGGTTACAGGGCTGAAAAAAGCGGTAAAACTTTAAAACTGACGGTGGGTTTTTCCCATACAATTGAATATGCTGAACCTGAGGGTATCACAATAAATGTAGACAAGCAGGTTGTCAGTGTCGAGGGTGTTGATAAATGTCTGGTTGGACAGATTGCTGCAAAGATCCGTAGCTTTAGAAAACCTGATGTGTATAAAGGCAAAGGCATCAAGTATGTCGGAGAGGTCCTAATAAGGAAAGCCGGTAAAGTCGGCGCGAAATAATTTCGTACTGATTAGAATTCGATTCATAATCGAGAGATCGAGTATAAGAAAGCAGGAGATTCTGTGGATAAGTCAATAAAAAAACAAAAAAACCGTACTCAGAGAAAGAGACGGATTCGCAGTAACATTACAGGAAACAGCGAATGCCCAAGAATGAGCGTCTATAGAAGCCTGAATCATTTTTATGCGCAGCTGATAGACGATACAGCAAGCAAAACAATACTCAGCGTGTCTACTTTAAGTAAGGAACTTAAAGGTAAGCTTGAGAAGACCGGAAATGTTGACGCGGCAAGAGCCGTTGGTGAACTTCTTGCGGAGAAGGCACTTGAGACAAATATTAAGAAAGTCGTCTTTGACCGTAATGGTTTTCTTTATCATGGTAGGGTCAAAGCTTTGGCAGATGGAGCCAGAGCAAAGGGATTAGAATTCTAAAGGAGGTTTTATTTTGTTTGAAAAAAGTCATGATGAACAGAACCTTACTGATAAGGTTATACATATAAACCGTGTCGCAAAAGTCGTAAAAGGCGGTAGACGATTCAGCTTTAGTGCACTTGTGGTTGTTGGTGATGATAATGGAACGGTCGGATACGGACTGGGTAAAGCAAGAGAAGTTCCAGAGGCAATACGTAAAGGTGTTGAGCAGGCCAAGAAAAATCTGGTAAAATTCCCGCTCTTGGATGGAACTATTCCCCATGAAATAACCGGCAACTTTGGTGGTGGTAAAGTCTTTTTGAAACCGGCTTCAGATGGTACCGGAATAATAGCAGGCGGTCCGGTACGTGCGGTGATGGAGGTTTCTGGAATTAAAAATATCCTGACTAAATGTATCAGGTCAAACAACCCTCATAACGTCCTGAAGGCGACTTTTGCCGGATTAATGCAGCTTAGAAGTCTTGAAGATATAAATAAAAAGTTAAACTGACTTAATAACAGTATTAAATCCTGTTGCATGTAATTACACATACAGGGAAGTATATAAGACGAGGATAATTTAATGAATTTGAGTAACTTAAAACCAGCAAAAGGATCCCAGAAGGCACGTAAAAGAGTCGGGCGCGGACCTGGATCAGGACATGGAAAAACATCATGTCGTGGCCATAAGGGTCAGAACTCACGTTCAGGCGGCGGAGCTCCGCTCGGATTTGAGGGCGGCCAGATGCCATTAACAAGAAGACTGCCTAAAAGGGGTTTTACAAATATCTTCAAGAAACGTTATGCGCTGATAAATATTACGGATCTTGCTAATTTTGATAAAGACAGTATTGTTGATGAAGTCACACTGGTTGAAAATGGACTTGTTGGTAAAGTTTACGATGGAATAAAATTGCTGGGTAATGGAGAAATAGATAAACCAATTACCCTGAAAGTACATAAATGGAGTAAAGCCGCCATGGATAAAATAGTTGCTGCCGGCGGAAAGATCGAGGAGGTATAGGTGGCAGGCGGTTTTACAAACATACCAAAGATTCCTGAGCTGCGTAAGAGAATACTTTATTCATTAATGTTTCTTGCAGTTTATAGAATAGGGGTACACGTACCCACTCCTGGCATTGACGCATCAGCTCTTTCTGCTTTTTTTTCACAGCATAAAGAAGGTATGCTGGGCATGATGGACATGTTTACAGGCGGAGCGCTTGAAAGGATGTCGGTATTTGCACTTGGGATAATGCCCTATATCAGCGCTTCAATTATCCTGCAGCTTTTAACCGTGGTGATACCTACACTTGAGAAGCTGAAAAAAGAGGGTGAGGCGGGTAGGAAAAAGATAACTCAGTATACAAGGTATGGAACAGTAATCCTGAGTATCGTACAGGGCTTCGGAATAAGTGTCGGACTGGAAAATATGGCCGGCCCTTCAGGCTCTCCGGTAGTAATCGCGCCGGGGTGGGGTTTTAGAATATTGACGATCATCACCCTGACAGCAGGAACAGCATTTTTAATGTGGATTGGAGAGCAGATAACAGAAAGAGGTATTGGAAATGGTATTTCGCTATTGATTTTCGCAGGAATAGTCGCAAGGCTGCCTTCAGCCTGCGTAAATACCATCAGACTTGTTCAAGCAGGAGAAATGGGACCTGTAAAGTTAATTCTCATCCTGGCTGTAGTAGTGATGGTAATAGCAGGTATTGTGTTTATGGAACGGGCACAGAGACGGATACCGGTTCAGTATCCAAAAAGGGTGGTCGGTAGAAAAATGTATGGCGGGCAGACCTCTCATCTGCCATTAAAAGTAAACACAGCAGGTGTAATTCCAGCGATCTTTGCTTCTTCATTACTGATGTTTCCCTTAACAATTGCTAATTTTTTACCACCTGACATGAAAGAGGCATATCCATTTCTGGAAACAATAATTAACCAGTTTAGTCCTGGTGCGATTCCATACTATGCTGTTTATACAATCGGTATTGTTTTCTTCTGTTATTTTTATACGGCGGTAACCTTCAATCCGGTAGACGTAGCTGATAACATGAAAAAACAGGGAGGTTATGTGCCCGGTATAAGACCCGGCAAGAAGACTTCAGAATATATCGACTGGGTGCTGACTAGAATAACCTGTATCGGCGCGATATATCTTTCGGCAGTATGTCTGTTGCCTACGTTTTTGTCGCAGCAGTTTGACGTGCCTTTTTATTTTGGAGGAACCGCGCTTTTAATTGTAGTAGGTGTGGCCCTAGACACAGTAGGCCAGATGGAATCGCATCTGCTTGCAAGACATTATGATGGATTCCTTGACAAAGGCAAAATAAGAGGCCGGAGATAGTATGAGCCCTAAAGATCAGAGTAGGACAAGAGAAGATATCATAGAACTTGAAGGTCTTGTCCTGAAGACATTACCAAATGCGACCTTTAGAGTTAAACTCGAAAATGACCACGAAGTAATGGCGCATATATCCGGTAAAATGAGAATGCATTACATTAAAATATTACCGGGTGATAAAGTAACCGTACAGTTCTCTCCCTATGACCTAAATATGGGTAGAATAGTTTACCGTACAAAATAAAATATTTGACAGGTGCTAAGGTTGATATGAAAGTAAGAGCTTCAGTTAAAAAAATGTGTGATAACTGCAAAGTAATCAAACGAAAAGGTGTGGTCCGAGTAATTTGTAAAAACCCAAAACATAAGCAGAGACAGGGTTAGAGCCTCATTTTCGCAAAAAATATAAAAGGAGTTTAAAGTGCCAAGAATAGCGGGTGTGGATTTACCAAAAACAAAAACCAATGGCGATCGCCTTGACATATATCTTTGGAATCGGCAAATATACTGCTGAGAAGATACTGAAAGAGGCAGAGATAGATTTTACAGTAAGAGCAGGTTCGATATCGGATCAGGAAGCAGCTAAAATCCAGAACATTATTTTTGAAAAATATAAAGTAGAGGGTGACCGAAGGAAGGAAGTCTCTCTTGATATAAAAAGGTTAATGGAAATCGGAACCTATAGGGGGCAGCGGCATAGAAGAGGACTGCCTGTCAGGGGTCAGCGTACTTCAACCAACGCTCGTACAAGAAAAGGTCCGAGACGTGCCATAACAGGTAAGAAAAAATAAAAAGATTGGACTTGAAAAGCACCAACCTTCTAAGCGTAAAACATAGGGGATTCTAATGGCAGGAAAAAACAAAACTATAAAGAAGAAAAAAGAGAAAAAGAATATTCCAAATGGAATCGCTCATATTCAGGCAACATTTAATAATACAGTAATAACAATTACTGATGTTATTGGAAATACAATAGCCTGGTCAAGTTCAGGTGCTGTGGGTTTTCAAGGGTTCCAGAAAAAGCACGCCTTATGCAGCTGGACAGGCTGCTGAAGATGTGGCAAAAAAAGCAAAGGAACATGGTGTTAAGAACTTGGAAGTCCTTGTTAAGGGACCGGGATCAGGCCGTGAAGCAGCAATTAGAGCTCTTCAGGCAGTGGGTTTCAATATAACCTTAATCCGCGACAGGACTCCAATACCACACAACGGATGCAGACAGCCTAAAAGAAGAAGAGTTTAATTTTAATTTAGTAAAGATAATAATCAGAAAGGAGTGTCCTTTTGGCACGATATACAGGCCCATCATGCAGGCTTTGCAGAAGGGAAAACTTAAAACTTTTCCTAAAGGGAGAACGCTGTTACACAGATAAATGCGCATTTGAAAGACGTCAGTATCCGCCGGGACAGCATGGACAGGGACGCATAAAGTTTTCATCTTATGGTGAGCAGCTGCGTGAAAAACAGAAAGTAAAAAGGGTTTATGGACTACTCGAAAAACAGTTCCGTTTGACGTTTAACAGGGCTGCACGCAAAAGAGGTATCACAGGTGACAACCTAATTGCAATACTGGAGAGTCGCTTTGATAACATGGTCTATAGACTGGGATTTGCAGCATCTCGAAATGATGCTCGCCAGCTGATCCGGCACGGACATTTTACTGTTAATGGAATAAAAGTAAACATACCATCTGCAATACTCAAGCCGGGTGATGTAGTACAGCCTCGTGAGAAAAGTATTAAGATCGAAAAAATAAAAGAATCCGTTGAAACAGCCAAGCAGCGAGGGGTTCCAGCCTGGCTCGAAATAGACGTCGAAAAGTTTGAAGGTAAAGTTGTTGCTCTTCCAAAGCGTGATGAAATAACAATGCCGATGAATGAACAGTTGATTGTTGAACTTTACAGTAGATAAAATAATATTAACCTTATAAGGGTGAAATATATGCAGCAAAAATGGCGATCAATAATAAGACCCAAACATCTTGAAGTAGATGAATCTTCTTTGACAGAGTGTTACGGAAAATTCTCGGCTGAGCCGCTCGAGAGGGGTTTTGGAACAACAATTGGTAACGCACTAAGAAGGACAATACTTTCTTCAATACAGGGTGCTGCTATCTCAGCGGTAAAAATAGATGGTATATTACACGAATTTTCTACCATACCCGGTGTCAAGGAGGATGTTTCAGAAATTGTTCTAAATATTAAAGAAATAAGTGTAAAGCTTTTAAATGAAGGTCCGGAAACACTTTATATCAATGCGAAAGGTCCAGGAGTAATCAAAGCTTCTGATATTGAACCTAACAGTAATGTTGAAATGCTTAATCCTGACCAGCATATTGCAACACTTTCTGCAGATGCAAAGATAAATATGGAGATGAGTGCAACCACCGGTTTCGGTTACAGGTCTGCTGAGAAGAATAACGACGAGAACCTGCCAATCGGCACGATACCCGTGGATGCGATTTTTAGTCCGATAAAAAGGGTTAATTACAATGTGAACAATGCAAGAGTTGGCGGTGTGGTTGATTATGAACGATTGACTCTTGAAGTTTGGACTAATGGAACTATAGCGCCTGAAGATGCAATTGCATATGCTGCAAAGATAGTTCAGCATCAGCTTACGCTCTTTATAAATTTTGATGAGGAAATAGAAGAACTGCCTGTTGAAGTAGATGAAAAACCGAAAACTAATGAAAACCTGTATAGAAGTATTGATGAACTTGAGCTTTCGGTCAGGTCAGCAAACTGTCTGAGAAATGCTAATATTAGATATATCTGGCAGCTTGTGGGCAATACTGAGGGTGAGATGCTGAAGACAAAGAATTTCGGGAGAAAGTCTTTAAATGAGATCAAGGAAATACTTACTGAAATGGGCCTTTCTCTCGGTTATAGCCTGGAGGGTTTTACTCCACCGGAAATAACAGAAACAGAAGAAGATTATGAGCCGGTTGAGATTCCAGAAGAAGAAGAAGATGATGAAGATGAAATAATTGAGGAAGTGACTGAATAGATTAGGAAAGACAGATGAGACATCAAAAAACCGGAAGAAAACTTGGAAGAACCAGCAGCCATCGTCTGGCAACCATGCGTAACATGGTTTCTTCTCTTATTGAACATGGCAGAATTAAGACAACAGATATTAAAGCAAAAGAACTTCGTGTAGTCGCAGACAAGATGGTTACTCTTGGTAAAAAAGGAGATCTGCACGCTAGAAGAAGAGCGATGAGAACTTTACGCGGTAAAACAATAGCAAAAAAGCTTTTTGATGAAATTGCGCCAAGATTTGCGGATGTAAATGGTGGATACACAAGAATAATTAAATTTGCCAGACGTCCCGGTGATAACGCATTGATGTCTTTTATAGAGTTTAGTATTCCTGAGAATGTCTCAAAAGGAGATGCAGGAAAGAAAGATAAAGCATCGGAGAAAGAAAGCAAGTAAAAGGTTTGAACACATTTGAAATATTACAAGAATCCTTTATATGATTTAAAGGGTTCTTTTTTTTTGATTTTTATTTCTTGAAATCCATAATATTCTGTTATAAGTAAATAATTATATTAATAAGATAATTACTGAGGCAAAATATCATGACTAAAGACGAAAAAATAGCAGTTCTTGCTAAAGATATAATAGCTGCAAAAAAAGTTGTCATTTTAAGTGGAGCAGGAATGTCTGTTGAGAGTGATATTGCACCTTTTAGAGGTCCAGGTGGATTGTGGGAAAAGTATGATCCTTTCGAGTATGGACATATAACAACGCTTAGGAATGCACCTGAAAAGGCTTGGATTATGCTTAGTGAGATGCAAAGAGAGATAATGAAAGCAAAACCAAATAAAGGCCATTATGCGCTTGCAAAACTGGAAGAGATGGGTCTTATAAGCTCAATTATTACACAAAACGTTGATGGTCTGCACCATGTGGCCGGTAGCAGAGAGGTGATTGAATTTCATGGGAATCTACAGTCTGTTGTCTGTATGGATTGTAATTACACTGTTCCAAGTTCTGATGTTTCACTTGACAGGATACCTCCTTCCTGTGAAAAATGTAACGGCCCCGTGAAACCGAACGCGGTTTTTTTTGGTGAAGCCATTCCTGCTGAGGCCTTAACACGTGCAGATCAGGAATCAAATTCCTGCGATTTAATGCTTGTTGTGGGGACTTCAGCAGAGGTGCAGCCGGCAGCTTCAATGCCTAGTATTGCAAAAAATGCAGGTGCAAAAGTTGTCGAAATAAATATTTCTGAGACACCTTTTACCGGGCATGTGTCCGATTATATTATAAAAGGTCCTGCCGGTGAGGTCCTTGAAAAGTTGTTAAATAAAGTAGCTGAGCTGAAAGATATTGACTGACAGTTTATTTTAAAACGTTTATCCCTTCCATTGAAATATCATTTAAATCATTTCTATGCACTTTAGATTGTTTATGGTTTTGCAAAACATTTACATTTAATAGTGTTGAAAATTCCACAGTTTCTGATAATATTTAAAATTAATCCTAAAAAACAATACCACTATTTCTAGATGTGATTGCATAATGTATAAGTTCTTTTTATCATTAATATTTGTTTTTATAATAATTATTTTTTCATCACAGTCATATGCAGATTCTCTTTTTGGCAGGATGCAGCAGGGGGATTCTCTTTACAAAGAAGAGAAGTTTGATGAGGCCTTAAATTTGTTTGTTGATGCCCAGATTGAAGCACCTGAAAATATAAAGTTAAAATATAATATTGCGTCATCCCATTATAAAATGAAAAATTACGAAGAAGCTGTCAAAGGATATCTGGATGTGGCAGCAGCTGCTCAGGATGCGAAGGTTGAAGAGACTGCACTTTATAATATCGGGAACGCGATGTACAGGCAGGGAAAACTTCAGGAAGCTGTTGAGTATTATAATAAAGCAATTGAGCTTGATCCTGAAGATAAGGATGCACAGCATAACCTTGAATTTGTCCGAGAAGAGATAAAGAAAAAGATAAACGACTCTAAAAAAACAGAGCAGCAGCAAAAGCAGCAGGATCAAAAAGAACAGAAGCAGGAAGGCCAGTGTGATACTGGTCAAAAAGGTGAAAGACAGGCGAAGGATAAACAGGAAGGTGAACAAAAGGATAAACAGGAAAAGTCGTCTGGTCAGGAGGATGAGAAGCAGGATGAAACTGATACTCAACAGGCGGCTGCAAAGGAAGTTGACAAAGAAAAAGATGAGGGTTCTGAAGAAGGATCTGCTGGACAGTCCGCACAGATGACAAAAGAGGAGGCTGAGCAGTGGCTGAACAGTCTCC
>PVMK01141087.1_pt1 | contig 19419 bp, 20 predicted proteins | sample 1853481 | NCBI WGS metagenome assembly PVMK01 (sample SAMN08533507, study PRJNA380276) | Marine sediment metagenome, whole genome shotgun sequencing project. | reverse complement strand
CTACTTGCTGTACCTTTGTAATTAGATACATTGTTGGCTATTTTCTCTTGTTTTATAGTTTTTGCTGATTTGTTTTGATTGCAAGTTACAAAAACTATAATTTATCAAGGGAATCAATTAACGAAAGTACAATACTAATTGGTTAGCTCATTATTTCTTCAAAGTACTTGAAGAATAAGGATTACTTAATAGTTCTTTAAATACTTCCCAACGTTTTTCAGGATTACTGTAAGATCCACCTAACAACTCAACGTGCTTGGCAACTAAATCCTTTCCTAAATTATAATTAATTACATAACTGCGATTTACTTCAATAAAACGTATAGTTTTTTCTGCTTTTTCTAGTGTAGAAAGACTATACTTTTCAATTTGTTTTATGGCATTCTCACGTGAGATATCTCCATTAAGGTATGCTCTTGCTGTCTCATTTATTGCGTAGCTTAATTTACTCATTAAATCTTCTACTTTATAAAACATTTTAGCTTTGCTTACATCTATGCCAACAATTGGGAAAAGATATTCCTTTTCGAATTCTATTCTTTTATCACCTGGAAAAACAACATCAATACCATAATTAGCACTGCCCTCGGCAATAAGCGATAATGGTGAAAATAATGGATAGACTGAATATTCCATCCAGCCTTTGGTGTTAACCAGATTTTGTTCTATAAGCATCATATAAATATGATGCCCGAGATAACCTTCATGGCTAGCTAAATCTACGGCTCTACTAATATAAATTGGAAGATCCGTATTTATTTGTATTAGACTTTGAGCATTACCTTGGTAATAATTATAGCCTCCCCAAACTTTATCAGATACATATTCAAGAACAAAATTTTCATTTTCTGGTAATTCAAAATAGTCTTTTGTAATCTGTCTAGATTCGTCAATAGCAACTCTAAAAACTGTATCAAGTTTTTTTTTCGGAATAATAAACTCGGCCATAAAATTATTGTATCTGGTAGGTAAATCTCCTTCACCAGCTAAAATGCTATCCAATCCTACTAATAGTTTATCAAAATAAGGTAACGAGAAATGAGCTAGTTCGGCATCGTAAAGTAATTTAGCCTCTTCATCAAATGTATAAAGCTTACCTCCTATCATTTCGGTTTTTGTTCTTACCGCAATGAGTTGCTTTTTCAGCATGTTAATTCTAGCAATTTCAAAATTTGGGTCATCTAAAATAAGTAATGCATCACATTGACTTATTAATGTATTGGCTCGCTGTACAAAATTGTCTACAGGTAATATTTCAGATTTTGGTTCTGTCGGTCTCCATTCCTCTGGCCCAAAATAAGCATCAATAAAAGCATTGTCAAATTGGCCAATTTCTAAAACAAGTTTGACATAGTTTTCGGCAATGGTATCAATTGATGGTGCATTTGAATTTGACTTGCATGAAGCTATAGCTAAAACGAGAATGATAACAAGAAGTTTTTTCATAATTTAAGTTGGTCCAGATTACTAAAATACAATTTTGCTATTAAATATTATTGCTAACTCGTTATATCCACAGTAATATAGTCTTATCCGAAATCTCCCCAGATATCATTAGTCTTTCGTTTTTTAACCAATACCTTCATACCCTGTACTTCCTAATCCAATGGACTCTCAATTCCCATTAAATCTTTGGACGCTACATGTGTGTAAATCATAGTAGATTCTGGTTTGAGTGATCTAATAATTCCTGTATGTATCTTATTATTTATATTTATGTCGTGGGGTTTGAGCTGGAAAACAAGCGACATTGAGAACAGTATTTGTTAATTATGATATTTTTTTTTGTCGATAAATACAACATCCTGCTTCAGTAGGATGGTCTTGTACTAGATCATACCTATTTTCTTTTCTTAGTAAGTTAATTATTAAAAAATCTCCAGCTGCTGCCATCGTAAAGAATATTCCAAATATTAACCACGCAAGATTACCCACAATCAAAGAATATAAAGCGGGTAAAAGTCCTAATATTATTGCCGGCATAATTGCACCTATTATGTAGTGTTTAACTAGTAGCGGCTCCTTACAATGACAATAAGGTGTTAACATCTTCCACATTATACCGAACTTAATAGATCTAAACCCCTTTTCTGCATATATAGACAAAACCAATCCGTGAATTAATTCGTGAATAATTATTCCGCTAATTAAGGATAAAAAAACAATGGAACTCCGACCTACGAAACTGATATCTAAATTATCAATAGCTTTTCTAAGACTAAAAACATCTAATTCACCACCCCATATCAAAAAGTATGGAATGCCATAAATTAATATTATAGGTATAAGTAGTAATATTCCAAAGACATTAGCCCACATTAAATTTATTGTTAATTTTTCTTTTTGAAAGTTTTTAATTTGAATCATGATTAGTTTTTTATGTTATAAAAGATATCTTTTGCAAATAAATTCAGAGCTGTGTGCACTTCAATATAGTTTTGTGTTTTATTTTATTTTAGGTTAACATAATTAAAATAGCAGCAGTTCTTTCTAAATTGTAGGATTGTTTCACGAGTTGTGATTATTGCTATTAAAGAAAGTATTCTCCTAGCATTATAAATGAGATGGATCTATGAACTATCAATCCATTTTTCAAAAGAGACACAAATACATCATAAAAAGAGAATAGGGAAAGCGAGAATATCAAGTACGAATAGTGCTTAACTTCAGTTTCTCTTTTTAATCCTCCTTCGCATTCCGCTATGGCGGACGAGAAGACTTGGTTTAATTCCCCGACCCTCTGGGTCGGAATTCAGGATGTTTGCATTGCAAACTCCATTTAATACCTCGTATGCTTGCGTCGAGGTAGTTTATTTATGGAACGGCTAGTGTAAACGGTCGTTTTAATGCCGCTTATGCAATGTTACCAACTTTTATTATTCAATTTTCACAATGGGTTCATCTTTAAGATAGCCAAGCGATACTAAAAACATATCAGCCTCAATGACAGTTTTTTTATAAGATTTAAAATTCTGATAGTTGAAGAAACCGTGTCCCTCTCCTTTATATAATTTCAAATCACATCTACTTTCAACTTTGTCCATTACTTTCTTGTAATATTCGGCAGTTACTACTGGAACTAACACATCATTAGTTCCAAGAAATATAATGGTGGGTGGCGCTCCTTTTTTGATGTTGTGTATTGGCGAAAATATTTTATACTCATCACCAATTCTTTCATAACCATAGCCACCTGGGCCATTATCGATTACAGGGTTAAAAAGCACCAAGGCATTTGGTACACAGTTTAAAGATAAATCATCAGTGTCTTCATTATAATCTTCTATTAATGCTGTTGCAGCGGCAAGATGTCCTCCAGCTGAGCCACCAGAAGCTATAATTTTAGTTGAATCAATACTAAACCGTAATGCGTTTTTTCTAATAAATCTAATGGCAGATTTGGCATCTTTGAGTGATTCAAATGGGGTTGTTTTGTTTATGCTATTAGTCCTATAATCAACCAAAAAACAAACTATTCCTCTTTTAGAAAAATACTGAGCATGGTTTACGAAATGACCTCTATCACCACCTACCCATCCTCCGCCAAAAAAGAAAACCATAGCAGGGTAGGTTTTGTCTGCTTCAATTTGCACCGGATAATATGTTTCTAAGAATAATTTAGTAGAGTCAATCTGTTTGTATAAAGTTTTCTCTTGAGCAGAGCAAATGGAAGTATTAATTATTGTAATCAATAATAAGGAAAGGAGGAGTTTTATCTTCACTAGCTATTGCTTAATTGTTGGTAACATGTTATATACACACAAATATACATATTTATAAGAGATACCTACGGGATAACATAACTATTAACTAAGCTTATTCCAAGGTCATAATTAACAGAAAATTGCTTTGGTTGTATGTCGGTGTACATTCTCAATTTGTGGATTTGTTGCTGTTTTGAGCAGGTAAACCAGCGTAGCGATAGCGCGAGCCCGACTGCCGATGCTTGGCCGAAGAAGTGGCGAGGCAGGTCGCCAGCGAGTTGAGCAAGGGTGGTGCAGGAAGAGCCTAAACCGGAGTATTACGGAGGAGTGGCGACTGCGCCTATGTAACACACTGTTTGGTGGCGGAGTTTTTGCTTTTTTTGATCTTTGTGGAAACTTGATGAGATATATGAACTGTGTGTAGGCTCCTGAGTGTGAGCAGAATGGAGTTTTGTGGTTTTATTTAAAAGGTCCTTCGGCTGAGCCATACGTTCGGCAGGTAAACTCAGCGAAGGGCAAGGGTAGTGATTGAGAGAAACGAAACGGATGACTACAATGAATGAAGCGAGCAATTGATTGCAGTTATCCTAATAATAATAATTTGAAAGACAATCTACACTTTAGAACTATATATTCATTAAATGATAACCTTTAGCTGCAATAATTGCGTTGATGCAATGAGCAATATTCGAAGACTAATTATCTAATTTGAAAGGGCAATCTTTAGAACTATTGATATTAGTATAGTTGAACGAATGAGCTACTCTTGTAAGCGTTTGCAATATTGGGTGCGCCTTTTTCTGGTGCACCTTATATGCAAAAAGGCATAGCTCCCTCGGTTACACTCGGGACAGGAAAAACTGTGACACCAACGCAGCCCGAAGCGAGCAGCAGGCGAGCCAAATATTAAATAGCGATTGCACCCAGCGATAAAGGCATTTATACCTTATTGGGTCTGGGTGCAAGAAAAGCTATGCGTGAGGAATGAGTGAGCGTGTAAAATATAACAAGTGAATGGCGGTTATTGAGCACCTGCCGGCGCGCAAAATAACCGGTAAATGAGTGGTGTATGCAAGGGGTTTATAACAAAAAAGGTTGAACACACCCCTAACCCCTCTCAAGAGGGGAACAATAATAGGAAAAGAGGCCCTTGCAGATATGTTATAGGCAACAAAAGTGAGTAAATGACGAACACCGATTTACCTGCTCACGGATGTTGAGATTTAATAATTGATTTTTTAATGGTTTATACTCTCTCCATTTATCTGTCACTATTTTTGCTGTTGTACTTATATGCTCTTCAAATATTGGTGTTAATGACTTAGCGGAATAATCTTCGATGGATTTTACATAAACTCGTTTGATTTTATGTTTTTGTGTTAATTCAACAGCTATTACAGCTTTCTTTTTCTTTGTATCATAACTTCTGCCTTGTTTGCCATCTTCTTTTCCTCCAACAGTAAACTCATCCACATGTACTATTTCTGATAAAGGATATTTTTGACTACTTTTCATTGAATTGCGTACTTTTTGCGTAAAAAACCAAGCTGTTCCTTGTGGAATGCTAAAACGTCTGCCCATTTAAATCCTTAATTCTTACAATTGCATTTAATATCTTGCTATTTGCATATAGTTTTCGTATAACTATCTATTATTGAGCCAATCAAAAAAATATTCGTCATATTTTATGATTTTATTAGTATCTTTAACAGATTACTAATACTCATGAATCAATAGCGATTAATTAACTGCCAATTGAGAAGAATCAAAATTTTTACCAATTTGAATCGAATTAATCTATATCCTTAAAGGAGAACCAAACTTCACAAACGCTCTTATATGCTTACAAAAGCTTCTATAGACATCAATGTTCAGGGTTTTACTAAAACTTTACGTAAGGACAATTGGTGGCTGTATCCTGGTTTGGTAGTTTTTGGACTTACAAGTTTTTTAGTTTATGGTTTATGGTCTGCCTGGCAAGCCGACTTTTATTGGTATAGTTCAGGACAAGAAGGGTTTGGTGGCTACCTTGCACCATTTTATTCCCCTCTGATTTTTATCAAAGAAGGCGTTGAAGGTGCTGCACCCATGCAGCATTCCTTATTTGGAGCTTGGCCTTTATGGTGGCCGGATTGGCTACCTCCTTCTCCTTCATTGTTAATTTTAGCGATTCCCGGAATATTCAGGTTTACCTGTTATTATTATAGAAAGGCATATTATAGAGCTTTCACGGGTACCCCACCGGCATGTGCCGTCGGGTCAGTTCCAAGGAAAATGAAATCAGGATATAAAGGAGAAACGGGACTTATGGTGGTACAAAATCTTCATCGTTATGCCATGTATTTTGCGATGATCTATATCGTAGTTTTCTTTTATGATGCCTATTTATCATTTTTTAGAGGCGGAGAATTTGGGATAGGGATTGGAAGTGTTTTATTATTGGGTAATCCCATTTTATTGGCTTGTTATTCTTTTGGTTGTCATTCTATAAGACATTTGTTAGTGGGTCAGAGAGACTGTTATTCCTGTGGTATTGGAGGGCAAATATCACATAAAAATGGAAAAGTTATAACCTGGCTTAACCAACGGCATGAATTGTTTGCATGGCTCAGTTTAATTTGGATCATGATTGCTGATTTTTATGTGAGAATGGTTTCTATGGGACATATCATGGATCTCAATACCTGGGGCTTGTAATACAAACGAAAAACATATGTTAGATATATCAGAAATAAAAACTATTGAACACGATGTACTCATTGTTGGTGCTGGAGGAGCGGGGCTTAGTGCTGCCATTGAATCCTCATCCAAGGGAATGAGCACGGGAATAGTGATGAAATCTCTATTGGGAAAGGCACATACTGTTATGGCAGAAGGTGGAATGGCTGCAGCATTGGCAAATGTAGATGAACGTGATCATTGGAAAATTCATTTTCGGGATACTATGCGTGGAGGTAAATTTCTAAACGTTTGGCGTATGGCAGAGTTACACGCAAAAATGGCTCCGGAGCGTGTCAGGCTTTTAGAAGAATGGGGAGCCGTTTTTGACCGAACAAAAAAGGGACTCATTAATCAACGAAATTTTGGTGGCCATAGGTATCCGAGGTTAGCACATGTTGGGGATCGAACCGGTTTGGAAATGATCAGGACATTGCAAGATCATGGAATCCATCAGGGAATAGAAGCTTATATGGAATGTACTGCATTGGATTTACTTAAAAATGAAAATGGGGAAGTATGTGGAGTCGTTTGTATGTGGCGCGAAACAGGAAGATTTATCATATTTAAAGCAAAATCTATTGTATTTGCTACCGGAGGAGGAGGAAAAGCTTGGGAGGTAACATCAAATTCATGGGAATATACGGGCGATGGTTATGCCCTTGCCTATGAAGCGGGAGCCGAGTTAATGGATTTGGAGTTCAACCAGTTTCATCCCACAGGTATGGTTTGGCCCCTTTCAGTAAAAGGTACCTTAGTGACAGAAAGTGTGCGAGGTGAAGGAGGGATACTTTTAAACAATGAGGGTGTTCGTTTTATGTTTAATTATATTCCTGAGCGATTTCGCTCGGAAACAGCCGATTCCCAGGAAGAAGCTGCCAGGTGGCTGGCAGGAGATCCTGATGCCAGACGCCCGCCGGAGTTGCTTACAAGAGATGTAGTTGCCAGAGCAATTTATGAAGAAGTTAAGGCAGGAAGAGGATCGGAACATGGTGGTGTTTACCTTAATATTGCCTCGCAACGATCTGCAGAGGATATTAAGAAAAAATTACCTTCAATGTATCATCAGTTTAAGGTCTTGGCAGAATTGGATATAACCAAAGAGCCTATGGAAGTTGGACCTACCTGTCATTATTTTATGGGAGGCATCAAGGTAGATGCTGAAACTACCATGAGTTCCATTCCGGGACTTTTTGCCTGTGGCGAATGTGCAGCCGGAATGCATGGCGCCAATCGTTTGGGTGGTAATTCATTATCTGATTTGCTTGTATTTGGCTATTTAGCGGGTAAACATGCGGTTGAATATGCTAAAAAAATTAAATCTCATACAGAATTTGATGCCGATCATGCAGCCAAAATTATTCGGAATGCGACGGATATATTAAATCGTGAAGGTGGAGAAAATCCTTATCTCTTGCATGAAAAATTAGAAAATACCATGCAATCCTATGTGGGAATAATCAGGACAAAAGAAAATCTTGAATCGGGAATAAATGAATTGGATAAAATCAAAGAAGCTTATAAAAATGTAAAAGCAAAGGGGGCAAGTCAGTTTAATCCTGGTTGGCATGAGGCCTTAGGACTACGAAATTTATTGATTACATCGGAGGCTGTTGCCCGTGCTGCACTATTAAGAAAGGAAAGTAGAGGGGCTCATACCCGGGCGGATTTTCCTGAGGAGCAGAAAGAATGGCTTAACTATAACATTGTGACCTCCAAAGGAGAGGGTGGTAAGATGAAACTCTCTAAAATTGAACGAACAGTTCCTGATTTGGAACTGGAGCGAATTGCGAAATCTTCTATTGAATCCCTTGAAGCAGAAATTGAACTGGAAAAAAATCAAGTATAAAGTAATTAATATAATATGATTAGTGGTTCGTCAAATAGTAATAATTCTAACATAGAAATATATGGCAAAACGTAAATTTCAAATCTACAGGGGAGATCATGAAAAAGGAACTTTGGTAAATTTTGACACTGAAGTAAAAGAAGGAATGGTTGTTTTGGATGTAATTCATAGGATTCAGGCAAAACAAGCCAATGACCTGGCTGTTAGGTGGAATTGTAAGGCAGGAAAATGTGGTTCCTGTAGTGTGGAAATTAACGGAAAGCCTAAATTATCCTGTATGACCCGAATGAACGAATATTTACCAAATCAAACAATTACAATAACTCCTTTAAAAACCTTTCCTCTAATCAAAGATCTGGTGACCGATGTTTCCTGGAATTACCAACAAAATAAAAAAATAAAACCTGTCAAATTAGCACCTGAAGCGAAAACTGAAAAGGGATATGTGATGTATCAGGAAGATATAGACCGCATTCAGGAATTTCGAAAATGTATAGAATGTTATTTATGCCAGGATGTTTGTCATATTCTGCGTGACCACAATAAAAAAGATGAATTTGTTGGCCCTAGATATATGATTCGTATAGCCAGTCTCGAAATGCATCCCTTAGATATAGAAGATAGGATTCCGGCATTGAAAAAAGAATACGGTTCGGGAATGTGTAACATAACTCGATGCTGTACCGATATTTGCCCGGAGCATATTAACTTGACAGATAATGGAATTATTCCTCTGAAAGAACGTGTGGTAGACAGGTACTATGATCCTGTAACTATTATTGGGCGTAAAATATTTGGAAAAAAGAAAAAGAAGTTACCCCCGATTAAATTTTAATCTGATTCATACAATAAGCAAGTTAAATCACTCCAAAAATGGTTGTACCTGATCTTTATTCAAAGAAGGCTTGAGATTGAATTCCTTAATTCCTCTTAAACAGGCATTCCACCTTAATACGGCATCCTGATTATTTTCCGGATGAATTTTTTCAGCCTTTTCATAATATTCCATGGCATTTTGAAAATGTTCATGTGCAATATACATGACACGGGGCGAGTCCCTTTTTAAGGAAGTTTTGCCCAATCGTTCTTCAATAATACCACGATAATACTGTTGTTCATATTTACTGTTTAACTTAGTACACAATTCTTTGGCCCTGACAGAAGAAGTACCCTTCTCCGAACCGAATTGATCAGTAATTGCTAAAATAAGATATAGAAGCGCACGTTGATGGTTGGGTTCTGCTCTCAAAATATCTCTGCAAATGCTTTCTGCCTGCCACGGTTCATTTAGCAGACGATAGTGTTTAGCTCTGGTTAATGCGTTGGGAATGGAATCTTTGGAAAGTGGCTTGAGTTTTAACATAATGAATAATTTAATTAATTAAAATAATCATCTAAGCTATGAATGTACGAATTAATAAATAAAAACCATAAATATTGATTTTGTAATTTTTATTATTAGAGAAGATTATTGATAGCATAATTTTTTTGAAGGTCATTTTTATCAATTATAATTGCTTTTATATGCCAGGGTCTCTTTGATTATATCACTTAGTAACTCATCTTCTTTTTCGATAAGTGGATCGTACCAATCTGCTTTGTGATTTGCCTAAATTAACCGGGAAATGAGGGGTGTATGCAAGGGAGTAGTTCTACATTAGTTTTAACACACCCCTAACCCCTCTCAAGAGGGGAACTATAATAGGAATGAAAGCCCTTACAGATATGTTATAGGCAACAAAAGTGAGTAAATGACGAACACCGATAGACCACAATACCCTAAAAAGGGTATTTTTCATTAATTGAGGGTTTTAATAACACAATTTTGAAACAAATTTTCTAGATTTACTCCATTAAAATCTTTTAAAATTTTGAAATGAAAAAATTACTGATGTTATTGATAGCATGCACATTGGTTAATTGTACTGTACCAAAAGAGGATCATGTTTCTAAAGAGTATCATGTTTCTAAAAAAGGAAACAACGAAAATGTTGGATCTGCATCCAAACCATTTCAGACTATCTCAGCTGCAACAGAGGTTGCACAGCCCGGAGATGTAATAATTGTTCACGATGGAACATATCGCGAATGGGTAAATCCTCCGCGTGGTGGAACTGCTGACAATGAAAGAATCGTTTACCGTGCTGCAGAAGGGGAGAGAGTTGAGATTAAAGGTTCAGAAGTTGTAGCGGGTTGGGAAAAAGTCAAAAACAATGTTTGGAAGGTGACCATTCCTAATACATTCTTTGGCGATTACAATCCTTATAAGGATTCTATTTCAGGTGACTGGTTCAGAAATCATGGTAGAATTCACCACACAGGAGAAGTATTTCTGAACGGAAAATCTCTATATGAGAAGGAGAATCTGGAGAAGGTATTCAACCCGGTTCCAAATAATAAAATTATGGACCCGGAGGGATCGACCTATACCTGGTACTGTGATAGTGATACCAACAATACAACCATTTGGGCAAACTTCCACCAATACAACCCCAATAAAGAACTGGTTGAGATTAGTACACGAAGAACTTGTTTTTATCCCGAAAAACCGGGAGTAAACTACATTACGATTGATGGTTTTCATATCAGTCAGGCAGCAACCCAGTGGGGAGCTCCTACTGCTGAACAGATTGGAATGATTGCCACGCATTGGAATAAGGGGTGGATTATCAAAAACAATGTAATACACGACTCAAAATGTTCAGGTATCACCCTGGGGAAAGAGCGGGGCACAGGCCATAATGTCTGGTCGGCCAATAAAAGTATAGATGGTTCGCTTCATTATATAGAGGTTACATTCCGAACATTAAGAAATGGTTGGAGTAAAGAGAATATTGGTTCTCATATTGTAAGGAATAATGAAATATATAATTGTGAGCAAACAGGCATGTGTGGAAGCCAGGGAGCTGCCTTTAGTGTAATAGAAAATAACCATATTTACAATATCTGGACAAAAAGGCAATTTTCCGGCGCTGAAATTGGAGGTATTAAATTTCACGCTGCAATTGATGCCACCTTAAAAGAAAACAGGATTCACGATACAGGTCGTGGAATTTGGCTTGATTGGATGTCACAGGGAACACGTGTATCAAAAAACCTGATGTATGATAATGACCTGGAAGACCTTTTCCTGGAAGTAAACCACGGACCAACCCTGGTTGATAATAACTTGCTTTTATCCGTTAAAAGTATAAGAAACCAATCCCAGGGAGTTGCTTTTGTACATAATTTAATTGCCGGGCAGATTATGATGTGGGCCGAACCAAATCGATTTACGCCTTACCACATTCCTCATTCCACTGAAGTGGCCGGACTTTCTACCATATATTCCGGCGACGACCGGTATTATAACAATATTCTTATTGGATGCGACGAGAAATTGAATAATAATAATCCCAGATTTAGTTTTGGAATTAAAGGATATAGTAATGCAAAACTTCCTGTATGGGTTGATGGGAATATCTATTATAATGGATCTGCTCATTATAAAAAAGAAACTAATTATATTGAAAACCCAACATTTAATCCTGATGTAAAAGTTACAGAGGAGGGGGATAATGTGTTTCTACAACTTTCATTTGATGATTCATTTCTGGAAAGTAAAGCACAACTTATAACAACTGCACTTCTTGGCAATGCTAAAATACCAAAGCAGGCATTTGAGAATCCAGATGGATCGACATTGCAGATTGATAGTGATTATTTCGGTAAAAAAAGAAACAAGCAGAATCCATCAATAGGGCCATTTGAAAATTCCGGTAGTGGTAAACTCAAGTTGAAAGTATGGTGATAGTATATTTAGGAAATATTGAAAATTGACACAGAAATTTTTATTCTATGACGAAACCTATTTTATCTAAATCGACATTTTTAAGAGGTTTACAATGCCAAAAATCTTTGTGGTTGTATAAGCATCGGTATGATTTAAAGGATGAAATAACGCCACAGCAAGAGGCTATTTTTAGTCAGGGCACAAATGTTGGAGTATTGGCTCAAGAATTATTTCCTGAGGGCGTGGATGCAGGAGCGGAAAATTATTGGGAAGTGGAGAAAGGAATAGCCAATACACAAAGGCTGATTGATCAAGGAGAAACTATTATTTATGAGGCTTCCTTTCTATTTGATGGTGTTTATGCTGCCATGGATATTTTGGTGAAGGATGATGAAGGGTGGAAAGCTTATGAAGTTAAAAGTTCGACCAGTGTTTCTGAAACTTATATCAATGATGCGGCAATTCAATACTATATTTTAAAGAATGCAGGTATTGATCTGAAAGATATTTCGATCGTTTATATCAATAACCAATATGAGAAAAATGGAGATCTAGATTTAGGTATTATAAACGACCCTGAAAACTTAATAGCAGCTTTAGCACAGAAAAAAAAGTTCTCTATAAAGATGTATAATTGAATTGAAAAAATACCTCAAAGAGGGTATTACATTTAGTTTATTGTCAATGAATTTATCAATATAAAACTATTAAATTTGAACGCTATAATAAATCTTCTAAACTTTGGGTCGTAAGAGAATATTTACATTACAAATCAATAAAAAGGCACTGATACTTCTCAGTGTCATTTTTCTTTTATCTATTGGGGGCTGTAGGTCAAAGAAAGATGCGGCATTACCACCAAGAATTGTCTTTCTAAATTATACCATAACGAAAAATTCAGATAATGAGGTTAAAATCGAATTTATAAATAAAATTATTACTGAAGGAAAATTAAAGCAGGACCTATCGAATAAAAAGAATCCAGAATTTGGGGACCTAAAGCTCATTCAGGTTAATGCCAAATCTAAACCTCTTCAGAGCATTATATTGTCAAACCCACTGGTTAAAAACGTAGAGTATTTGGATGAATCAGGCGGGTTTCAAAGGAAAATTATTGTGCTGGAAAGTACAGAGTTTTCAGTAAGAACACAATTGAACGATCAAACAAAATTTATCATTATAGAAGAAATAAATAAGGAGAACAAACGATTAATAAAAACGAAGCTATGAAAAGATACTTTTTAGTTATCCTCTTTGGTTTTTTTATTAAATTGATATCGGCACAGATTTTCAATGTTGACACAATTCAATACACAGGACCAATTGATAATCGAATTAATTTGATCATTTTAGGAGATGGGTATCAATCGAGTGAATTATCTAAATTCATTATTGATGCAAATAATTTTTCTTCTGCTTTTTTTTCTGAAAAACCATATTACGAGTATCGAGACTATTTTAATGTATTTGCAATAAAAACCCCATCAAATCAGAGTGGAGCTAGTCATCCAAGAACAGGGTCAGATCAACATGACATTGATGGCTACCATCCTTTATTAGTTGTCGATAATTATTTTGGGTCCACTTTCGACTATAACGGAATACATAGATTACTATTTCCTAGAACTACGGCTACTATTACAAATGTATTAGCGAATAATTTCCCTTCCTATGACCAAGTAATTATTTTGGTGAACTCCCCTTATTATGGAGGTTCTGGAGGTGAATTTGCCACTATATCTACTTCTGAAGGCACTAACTTTTTTATAAATGGAAGTGCTAATGAACTTGCTCTTCACGAGTTAGGTCATTCTTTCTCGGATTTAGCAGACGAATATTATGCTGGAGATAACTGGGCGGCTGAAAAGGTAAATATGACTCAAGAATCTGATCCAACAAATGTCAAATGGAAAAATTGGTTATATGATTATGGGATTGGTATTTATCAACATATTGATTATTCTAGTGGTTATAAGAATTGGTATCGACCCCATGAGAATTGTAAGATGAGGAGGTTGGGAGTTCCTTTTTGTTCCGTGTGTGTTGAAGGAATTATTGAAAAAATTCATTTATTTGTTTCACCGATTGATTTATTTTCCCCTATAAATGATGAAAAATTAAGCATTTTATTACCAACAGAATTTATTTTAAAATTAAATAAACCAAATCCCAATACGTTAAAAATAGAATGGTATTTAAATGCAAGTATCATTAATAGGAATGATGAGTCTATTTTGATTGATCCAAATAATTTAATTCATGGTGTAAATCAACTTCAAGCAGTAGTTGAGGATGATTCGGCACTTCTTAGGGTTGATAATCATGAAACGATTCATATTTATTCTGTCCTTTGGACTATTGAGTCCAGCACACTGAGTATAGTTGACGTTTCGGAAGAACATTTGAAAATTGAATTATTTCCAAACCCAACGAATAATATTTTAAATGTTAATTTGAATGGTGAATTAGGGGATGAAATTTTAATAACGCTTTATAACCTAACCGGAATAGAATTATTAAAAAAGAGGGTAGTTCAGAAATCAGAACCCATTGTATTAGATCTGAAACCATTTACAACTGGTGTTTATATCATAAAGTTACAATTGAATAATGGACATATTATTTCGAGAAAAATAATAAAAGAATGATTACAACCAATTTTAATCTCATTCGCTATATTATAATCCAATCTAATTAACAACTTTTGATATGTTCAAAAGTGATAAAAAGTGAAAACTTTTTTTTAAAGCTTCGGTATATGACATTATTTATCCGGATAAAAAGTTTCCCCTTTAGTAAGCCAGGATACACCAAAGGCAAGTAATGCAATTGTTTCTGCCCAGAAAACAAAAGATGATTTTGGTTCATTATCGTCAACCACATTTAAATATATAACAATAGAAATCATACAGGCTAACATAATAATACCACAGATTATGTAGATATTATTTCGCGCTAATTTCTGTTGTGTAGGAGCTACTCCTTTCTCGGTTTTTGTGAATTGAATTAAAGAAAAAGCCGCAAGAGAAAGGAAGAACGCAGTAGCAGATATAAAATGAACTATCCCAATCCAATCACTAGGGCTATGCTCTGTAGTTGGAAACAATGCCACCCCAACTGCAAAGAAACCAGCTATATTACCAATCCAATTATCCTTTCCGTCATAACCTGTATAGAAAAACATAAATAAAGCTACAGCACACATTGCCCCGACGAATACGTTCCGCATTCCTGTGTGGTAGTAATGACTAATGGACTCATGAAAAATATCGCCCTTGAAGATTAAAAAAACGCCAAGCATTAAGACAAATGGCAATAAAATCCCAATCCATCCCACGGCATTTCTTAAGGCCATATAGGAGTTGGTATGGTTTTCATATTTGTTGAAAGTTGGTTCCATAATATTTATTTTAAGGTTAGTTAAAAATCATTCAAACTTAGTGTCCTGTTAAAATTAAAATACCTTCTTGTGATGTTGTGTAACTGAAGGAATCTGCAATATTGCCATCCGGTGAAATGAACTACCTCGACGCAGAGCATACGAGGTATCAAAACAAACGTAATTGATTTGTATATATTTTTTCATATTTGTCCTTTCCTTGATTTTGTAAGTATTTCTTTATTACTTCTTCATTTGCATATTGACCTACTGTATTTACATAATAACCACTTGTCCAAAACTTTCCTCCCCATAATACTTGCTTGACTTCTGGATGTAGCCTGAAAATTTCTTTTGCAGTTATACTTTTTACTGCTTCGATTATTTTCCTTGGAGAGTTCAATGGAACACTCTGAATCAAAAAATGTACGTGATTCCCATCCAACCCTATCTCCAAAAAATGAATCTCATACCTCTCCTCTATTTGATTGCAAATATTCTTGAAGGTAATCGAAATCTCTTCTGTTAAAACTGTTCGCCTATACTTTATTGGGCAAACAAAATGATACATTAACAAACTCTTATTATGGCTCTTATGAATATGCTCACTCATAAAACCAAAATTACATATCTTTACGCTACACCCGACGCAGAGCGTCGGGGAATTCTATTGATTAAAGAAAAAAAATGGTATTGTACTAATTGATGATGATGTTGAAAGAGTTCTTCTTGTCGATGAAATATTATATTATGGGTGGGATTTTTCTCTGATGAAAATTTATAATAGAAAATGGTTTGGAAAACACGATGAGTTAAAGCCAAAAATGGGTGCTATGATGTATAGAGTTAATGAATCATACATTGAAGAATATTTAGAGAAACGATTGGATAAAGACGTATTATATGTAATTGACTCCATTCAAGAAAAATATTGGGCAAGAGATTTTAAACAATTAATTTCTCGTACCAATTTTGAGATAAACGCAGAAGAAATTAATGATATAATTAAGTCTTATGAGCTTCCTCATGGGTCTGGTGTGGGCATGGTAGTTATCGCTGAATGTTTGAATAAACCAGAAAAATATGCAACCTCAATAGTGACTATTTTTGATATTGATACAAGAGCTCTTTTATGGGTTGTAAAAATGAAGGGGATTCCTGATGGTTATGGTATTGAGGCATACGGTTGGGAAGGATTTAAAAAATCATTTGGATATTGGCTCAGTAAATTTTATGATAAAGAGAAAAAGGAATATCTTAAATTGAATAAATCATAATTTTAATCCACTTGAATATTTTGAAGTTTATAATTTCTTATATAGTACTTCCCGAAACTAACTACCCTAAAACTCAATTCTTGTGCAAGTTTTGTGCAAATAAAAAAGAGTTACGAAGTATATCCGCCTCTGGAAATTAATTAAGCACCACACGACAACTGTAGAAAAATTAAAAGAATCATAAGTATCTTAATATTAGGTAGTTCATGTTTTTCGAAATTCTAATATTCTTCAGGTTATCACCGACTTTGTCTAAACACAAAAATAGCAGTATTGTCAACGATAATGTCAACTTAAAATATAAAACCCTTACAATCAAATGATTATAAGGGTTTTTGCGGAGAAAGAGGCTCCGACACCTTGTCTTGTATGTCTTATAAACATTGAGATTATATACTATCCATATTTGAGGGTAACTCATAGGGTAACTCAACTTCATATTATTGATTTTAAAGAACTTTGATTTCAAATATAGTTAATTTTTGCAGGATTAATAAAAGGATTTATTAGTTGAAACCTCAGTCAATAATTTGTACATTCGCAACGATGCAAAAACACAATCACATAAAAGCACTTTTCTTTTTAGGGATATTCTCTATACTGTTGGTGCATCAGGTTGTGCCACATTTGCATCATCAACACGACATTGAGCATTCGCATGAAGCCGTTGCTCAAGGTGATAATCACAGCCATCATCACGATGTTCCAGAAAAAGAAAATCCTAAAAAGGGATTATTTGATTTGTATTTAGAAATACACGTGCATTCTGTGGTACCTAATGAAATACTGTTAACATACGAAAGTAGTGTAAAGCTTCTCAAAGTTAAAAAGGATATAAGTAACCCTGTTCCAAATAAGCACTATAATAGTTCCTTAAGCTATGAGGAAGCCGAAAACATAAGCGTTTATCATCCACCCGATAGATATTTTAATCCATATCTCTCATCCCTCGATTCACGAGGCCCACCATCTTTAGGTTAATCGTTTAGGAATACTTTACCTATAAGGTATTATTCCTTTCTATAAATTCAGATTAAACCTAAAAATCACAAACAATGAATAAACAAATAGTATTCGCAATTTGCGGATGCCTGTTCTTTATTAATGGTTTTTCACAAACTAAAAATATGGAAGAACTGCTTAAAGTAATAGAACAGAATAATACAGAGTTGAAAGGCTATCAATACTTTATTGAAAGTCAACAACTTGAAAACAAGAGCACTAATAATTTACCCGACCCGCATCTCTCTGGGTATTATTTGCCCTATGGCGATAATATCACAGATACGTATACCGAATATCAAATATCACAATCTTTTGAATTTCCAACGGTATATGCTGCACGTGGTAAATGGAACGATTTAAAATCAGTGCAAATACAAACTGCATATGCAAAAAAAAGACAAGAAGTTTTGTTGAATGCAAAGGAGTTTCTTATAGAACTTGCTTTCTTAAATAAACAAAAAGCCATTGAAACCGAAAGAAGAACCCAGAGTAAGCAGGTTTTCGACCAAATTCAAGAACTTTTTAATAAAGATGCAGTAGGTATTTTAGATTTGAACAAAGCCAAAATAGCTTGGATTCAAGAACAGTTTGTTGTAGAACAGATTGAGAGTGATATTCAAATTCTTTTGTCTAAACTTAAAACGTTAAATGGTGGCAAACCTTTGGATGGACTTTTATCAATGGTGGCATTGCCTATCGAAATAGAAAGCATAGAAAACCTTTGGCAAGAAAAATTAGCTAACGACCCTTCGCTACAAGAATTAAAGACTAATGAGGTTGCTTCCTTGCAGAAAGTAAAATTGGAGAAAAACAAAGTATTACCAAATGTAGCACTTGGCTACAACTATCAAGGCGTAAATGGAAATAATTATTCAGGTTTTTATGGTGGACTTTCCATTCCATTGTGGAGTAGCAAGAACAAGGTAAAGGCTGCACAAGCTAATTATGAGTATCAGCAATCCAATACCCACGTAACCACAACATCGTTTTACTCGCAATTTAAAGAAACCTATAATCGTTACCAATTGATACGCTCAAAATATAATGAGTATCAAACCACGATGAGTAATTTAGAAAGTGAGAAATTACTCTTTAAAGCGTATATGTTGGGCGAGTATTCGTTTATGAATTACTATGTAGAGCTTCAATTTTACCGTAATGCATCGGATAAAATGCTGCAAATGGGAAAAGAATTACAATTGCTTCAAGCGCAATTATTAAAACATCAATTATAAATTTTAAACATAACATCATGAAATATATAATTATATTATCCGCAATGTTTTTAATGTCCTGCGGAAATCAAAAAGAGGACAGTGCTGCATCTGAAGTAGAAACTATTCCTGCAAAAAGCATGACACTTTGGACAAATAACACTGAGCTATTCGTAGAATTTCCCGCTTTAGTTGTTGGAAAAAAAAGTCGTTTTGCTGCACATTTCACAATATTGGATAAACACCAACCAGTTAGAGAAGGTACGGTAACCGTAAGCTTAATTAAGGAGATAAAGGAATTCGAAATACGGTACAATCTCCTACCTCTCCTGGTATATTTTCACCAACGATACAACCAAAAGAAGAGGGTAATTACCAATTGATATTTGATATAATTACACCAAACTATAGCGATAAATTAATTATTCACGACATTATTGTTTATCCAGACACTGAAGAAGCCGCTATTAGCACATTAGGTGATGCTGGCAGTGATGGAGG
>PVMK01131734.1_pt1 | contig 19419 bp, 25 predicted proteins | sample 1853481 | NCBI WGS metagenome assembly PVMK01 (sample SAMN08533507, study PRJNA380276) | Marine sediment metagenome, whole genome shotgun sequencing project. | reverse complement strand
TTTCGCTGGAAACCCTGTCTATCCAGGATTGTGCGCCTCGCTCAAGCACAGGTCCAGGCGGAATATGCAGCTCTGGCGATCCGGGATGAAGAGGCAGAGTATCCCAATTCATCCATTCCGGTATGTCCGAGGAAGAACTCCATCTTATGCCCCACCCGCCCGAGGGCAAGGGTTTGCTGGGAGAGCTGCAGCAGAAACATGAAGTTATCCGCATTCCCGACATTGAAAAAGACTCCTCGCTCAGTTGGTTCCCGGCATATCATCCGGCAATGACATCCATGTTGGGTGTACCCATCATCACCGGGGACAAGGTTCTGGGACAGATCTACCTCACCAATAAAATCGCAAGGAATTCTCGCTTGATGATGAACGGTTGATGAAAATATCTGGCGGCTTACGCCGCAGTCGCAATTACCAACACCCAGTTATACAAAAACGTCCTAGACCGGGATGAAACGCTCAATCAGCAGTACGAGGATCTCTCCCTGATCAACGACCTTGGCCAGGGATTTGCTAGCTCCTGGACATCAGAGAAATCATGAGTCGCGCCTTGAAAAATGTGCTGGGTATCTGGAGATCGAAACCGGTGAAATATTCCTGAGGGATCGCGGCGCAAAAGAGTTAAGGTTATCGCTGCTGCGTGGTGATGATTTTGAGGCATTTCACACCAAGAACGTTTTCCGGATCGGTGATGGTGTGGTTGGAAAGTCGCCGGATTGAATAAAGCCCTGGTTGTAGACAACCTTGATACGGACCCGCGTATCCTGAGACCGGCAATTGCCAGGCTGGCTTTACATGCCAGGCTGTGATCCCTCTTCAAGCCGCCAGGAAGTTGTAGAGTTATGACACTTTCCAGCAAAAAGGAACGGACCTTTTCCATCAGGGAATTGGACCTGCTCACCACTATTGGGATGTGGACCGGGACCGCTATTCAAAATGCCCTGCTCCAGCAGCAAACCAAACACCTGGCGGTCCTTGAAGAGCGCGAGCGGATTGGCATGGATTTACATGACGGTGTCATTCAATCACTCTACTCACTTGGACTGACCCTTGATTATGTCAAAGCTATCCTGGAAGAAGATCCGGCAGAAATACGTGAGAAATTAGACCAGGCTACTGCGTGGAATAAACAGCACAATCGCTGATATCCGGACTTACGTCTCAGACCTGCGGCCCAGGCAGATGAAAGAAAATATCACTTTCAAGAGAACCTGAAGATCCTTCTGGAAGAATTGGAAAAAAACGCGCACATCAAAGCCTCCCTTAATAATGAAACTCAGGATCCGCTGAATCTCAGCTACCAGAATACCCTCACACTTTTCAAGATCGCCCAGGAATCTCTCTCCAACACAGCCAGGCACGCCCAGGCCAAGAAGACCGATCTTAGACTCTGGGAAGAGAATGGCAGGATCTATCTGGAAATCCTGGATGACGGTGTGGGATTCAATATCGATAAAACCGAAGCTAACCTGGGACACGGGCTGGCAAACATGCAGCGCAGATCCCGCAAGGCAAGTGCATTGAAATCATCTCATCACCTGGAAAAGGCACCCGGGTTGTTGCCTGGGTTCCAAAAGACGAGGAGGGAGAGAGGGGAACAAAGCGAGATTGTAGACTGTGCGCAGTAATTAGCAATCAGTAGGGGCGACTCGACCGAGTCGCCCTTTTTGGTTGGAATTTGGTTTTTATTTGTCATTCTGCCTGCCCTGAGCTCCTCGATTCCACTCCGTTTCACTCGGGACGGGCGAGACGAAGGGGTGCGTCGCCCTTTTCCTTTTGTCATCCTGACCCCGAGCGTAGTCGAGGGGAAGGATCCCAGCGGCGAACCATTTTCACAAGAGATGGATGAAAATTCAAACCAATGAATTGCCCCCCTAACGGGGAGCTTTCCCCAATGACGGCTCAAGCAGGAGCGCCAGCTCCTGCGGAAATCTTACAACCGGGAGAGCTGGCGCTCTCCCTTGAGCATATAAAAACAAAATCCCTCTTGCGAGGGATCTCTGGTTCTAAAATTGTAGTCAGTTAGTTCAACCTTCAAACGTTTAAACGTTCAACATTTTAACGATTTTTCCCGGTCTTCCGTCCCCGGTCTCCTGTCTTTTCCAACCTTTAACTTTCAACTTTTTTCTCTTTCTTCCCCCCGCCGGCCAGGAAAGAAAGCAAAATACTCAAGCCGTATAACAACATCAATGGGACCATCACCAGCATCATGTTGATGGGGTCGATAGTCGGTGTAATGACCGCAGATAATACAGCAATCACTACTATTGCAATGCGCCAGTTATCAATCAATGCCCTCGGAGAAAGGACCCGCATCACTGTCAGCAGGTAGGCCAGCAGTGGAAATTCAAATATAGCGCCAAACCAGAACATCAACCCCGTGACAAATCGTATATAAGACGAGGGCCGAATTTGAGTGGGAACATCCAGAAAATTCAATAATACCGGTAAGCCAGCGGGCAGGATCAAATAAAAGGCAAAAGCCATACCTCCGAAGAAAAATACCACCACAAAGGGAAGGGCCAGCAAACCGATGATCCTCGCCCGGCGTGAAAGAGCCGGGGCCACAAATAAAAAGATCTCTAAGACGATATAAGGAAGAGCAACCGCAAAAGCCGCCAGCAAGACCACCCGCATGGCTACGCCAATCGGTTCAGTAATCTCAATCGCATTCAGCTCCTGCATACCACCAATCGGCTGGGCAATATATTCCAGCATCTGGGGCAGGAATACAAAAGCCGCCACAGCGCAGAGCAACAGAATCACAAATGCGCGCAGCAGGTGGTTCCGGAGAGCTCCAATATGCCCCAGAAAACTGGCGGGCTCTTCAAATGCCAGCTGGAGGCTATCTACCATTGTTGTGTCCTCGGGTTCCACCAAGAAAAAATCCCCGATCTTCCGAGCAGGTTTTGAAAAGAATCTACCAACCGCTCTAAATGGAGTGGTGATCCAATGCCAAAATGTCTTTAATTTACTCACACAATCCTCTTTTTTTCCAATGGGAGGGTAAACAGTAATAGCAGTTATTTTCTTATTCACTGGAATTAAATGACCGCTAGATCAGCGGTCATTACACAGTGGTTATATCAGTAAGAAACAAATTCATTCAGAGGTATTTTGCTCACCTGAACTGGTCCTGATTTAGACTTCTTCCTGATCAGAATCTTTGTCTTCTTCCTGATCAGAATCTTTGTCTTCTTCTTCATCCCCTCCCAATCCTTCTTTGAATGCTTTGATCCCGCTTCCAAGTTCGCCGCCAATTTTACCAATTCTCCCCACGCCAAATATGATCACAACGATCACAAGGATAAGAATTAGCTCCGGGGCTCCAAGTCCAAACATATCAATCCTCCAAATTTGAAAAATTTGATGTCCTAATTATACCTTGTCTGGAATTAATCCGGCTGTTACTCGACGGATTTCAGTTCTGGATGTTTAAACTCTCCCATAACTCTCGGAAGGAAGTGGATAAGGGACCTGTACCAGATAAATCAATGATCCTGGTGATCTTCCAGCGGCGGGAAGCCTGCTGAACCAACGAGGGTCGGATGACCAGCAAGGCAGCCTGGAATTCTCCACTATCTATCGCGTCAAAAGCTTTTACCCAACCTTGAGCCCGGTTAAATTCCAGCGGACCCAGCTCATCAATGATCAACAATTCAGTGGGCAGTGCTTTCTGCAGAACATCATTTCCCCAACTGATCGCCTCGGAGTAAAAAGACCAGCGTTTTGTTTCCAAATCGGTTTCAACCTGTTCTCTCAACTCAGCCAGGCGGTACCTCTCCCCGGTTAATACATCTTGAGCATCAATGGCTATTTTAGATCCAGCCTCAAACACTCCCGGTGAAACCAGGCCGGTTATCTTAATACCGAATTCTTTCGCGAGACGGATAATATCAAGGCAAAAACTGGTCTTTCCAGATCCAAGATCTCCGGTTATGACAATTATTTGGGGTTTGTTCATTTGTGACGATCCATCACCACCATAGTATACCCATTGGTTTTTTCAACCCGGATGGGTGTCCGGTAGACCATGGACAGGTTTTCCGGGGTGATAACTTCTGCCAGTGATCCCTGGGCGGCAATATTACCCTGATCCATGAGCACAAATCTATCGGCAGCATAAATGGCCGCATTAGGATCATGAGTGGTTAAGACTGAAGTGATCCCACCCACGCTCATCTTTTTGAGCAATGATAAAATCCGGCTTTGGTTTTCCAGATCCAGGTGTGCGGTAGGTTCATCCAGAAGTAATATCCGGGTTTGTTGAGCCAGAGCCCGGGATATATTGACTAACTGCCGTTCTCCACCGCTGATTTCTGTGACTGGTTTATCAGCTAATTTGATGATTCCTGCCTGATCCAAGGCACCTTCTGTGATCCGCAAATCTTCATCACCAGGAAGTTGAAATGGTTTCAGATAAGGAGATCTTCCTAAAAGCACATATTCAAAGACTGAAAAATTAAAGGGCACATTCTCAAATTGAGGAACTAAACCGATCATCTGGCTGAGTGCCTGTTTGGAATATTCCCGGTGTGGTTTTCCGGCTACATGGACACTGCCTTGAGAGGGTTTTAACAGACCCAGAAGCAGGTGCAGCAGTGTTGTCTTCCCGGTTCCGTTGGGACCCATAATGGCGGTGATCTTTCCGGCAGGAATATCCAGACTTAAATCTGCCAGGACAGCAGGACTCTCAGGAGAATATTGGAAATGTACTCCATTCAGGGAGAGTATTTTATCCATCTCGCCTGACCTTTAACCCCATGCTGATCATCAAATAGATAAATAATCCCGCACCAATTGCTGAAGTTAAGATACCCAGGGGAATTTCACCAGCAAGCAGTGTTCTGGCCAGGTCATCAGCTAAAACCGTAAATCCGCCGCCCAGAAGCATGGCTGCAGGAAGAGATTTCTCTGCACTCGCGCCAAAGATACGTCGGGCGATGTGGGGGATTATTAATCCCACCCAGCTAATCACACCACTGATAGCTGTCAAGGCAGCTGTTGCCGCAATGATGGTGACCAATAAGACTAATCTTTCCCGTGTCAAAGATGCTCCCAGTGAGAACGCGGTGTCATCATTCAATGAAAGCAGATTGATCCTCCAACGCATGGCTAACACAACACTTAAGCCAACCAATGCAAATGGCAGAACATAAATAAAATCCTTCCAGGTTACACTGTATAAACCACCCAGCAGCCAGAATGTGATCTCTGGAAGTTCTGTTAGCGGGTCAGCGATATATTTCAGCGCACCCACCCCTGCTGAGAACAAAGCTGATACCGCAACTCCGGAAAGGATCAAGCGCAAAACCCAACCGCCGTAACGGATCCTGGTTGATATAAAATACGATAACCCCAGTGCTAATAACCCGAAGAATGTGGCGCTGAGTTCTATCACCAGGGGATGGTTGTGCAGCCAGAGAATACTGACTGCTGCCCCAAAAGCCGCTCCCTGTGAGACCCCCAGAAACCCAGGCTCAACCAGAGGATTCCGGAAGACCATTTGCAGAACTGTACCCGCAGCAGATAGCACCATGCCCTAACAGCAGGGCAACCAGAATACGCGGCAGCCGCAAATTCAGTACCAGCTGCCTGGCCAAGTTATCAGTTCTTAACAAACTCAGAGGCATCCAGGGAGGTTTGGGATACCGGCCAATAAATACCGAAACCAGGGTGATGACAAATATCCCAATCCCCAAATAAATGATATAACGCTTAAACTCTTCTCTTTTCATACAGTTTTGAGATCAGGGAAGATCACCGGATAATCTTGGTATAACCTCCGCATCAATCGTGTCCTGATCCATCCCATACAATTCCTTATAAAAGGAGTTCACCTCAGCCATAATATCAATATCTCCGGTCAGATCCGGATGGATTTTTGTTGCCAGCCACTGCAATCCCAGTATCCAACGAGTATCCGGCTGATCCCAGCTGTAAAAATCGTAGGCAAAAGCAAACAGCTGATCATTTTCTACTGCCCGCAAATTGCTCAAAATCGGATTGGTAATGATATTTTGTTTGATTTCAGGTGCATTTCCGGAATATTCGATCAAAAACACGATATCCGGGTCCCAGGCAGCGATCTGTTCTATATTCACTACCACCCAACCACCGCCATCATCAAGATCTTTCCAAACTGGATACCCACCGGCGATTTCCACTAGACGTGTCTGCAGCCAGGAAACAGGCGGCACACTGAAGGCTACTTCGCCACCACTGTCAGAGTACTTTATTACCAACACTGTCGGTTCCTGGCCTTCAGACACACCCGCTACCAATTGCTCTACTTTAAAAACTCGTTCCTGATAATAGTTGACCAGCTCTTCAGCGCGATCGAGATTATCAAATACCTGCCCAAGGACATTCAGATCCAGGTAAAAAGCCTCTGGTGTTTCCAGATCAAGATAAACAACCGGCAAACTCAGCTGCTCCAGGGGTTCTCCCAGCTGATCAGCCATAAAACTCTTCATTAGAATAACTTCAGGTCGGACCGCAGCAATCTGTTCCGGACCAACATTCTTTTCAAAGATATCTTTGTCATTCAGGCCGGGATCAACCACGGGCAAAAAACTGAAAGCAGACTGATTTCTGTTTTCGAGGGCTATGACCACCTCGATGGCTTCAGGGAATAAATAAATCGCATCCTGAACCATGATGGTTGCTTTTCCTGCTATGGCCACTCGTTCAGGGATTCCATCCAGGATCGCCGTATGACCGGTCGAGTCTGTGATCTCCAAAGGCTGAGATGGACCGGGTATAACTCTGCAAGCCGAAACCAATAAAATTCCAAACAACAAAATGAGTGTTTTTTTCATACCAGCCGCTCCTAATTATTTAATGGAAACAATAATTTACGCAGGAAGGGATTTCTGACAATTTTCAAGCCACATAATCATGGCTTTAATTTGACCTATCCTGAATTGATATACTTGAGAATTAATATATCCGCCTTGATCGAGAGTTGAATATTCACCCTCCAAATTTGACAGCCACCCCTGACAAATTTCGATTTGGGCGGAGATTAATTCAACCGCTTTTTCTCTATTCTCACGGATGGCAAAATATAATTTTGATAAAAAAGCCAGGCGCACATAACGGGTGCTTAATACTGGAGAATATAGCCATTGCTCAAGGAGCTCGGAGCCTTTGGTGGTAATCTGATAGACATTACGTTCCGGATACGGTCCTTCTTTGCTGAGAAAAGAACTCAGGTAACCATCAGTTTCCAGTTTGTCCAACAGGTAATAAAGTTTGCTCCTTTTCACCTGCCAGATCAGGGAAAGTTCAGGGTTATTCCGCAGCTTTTCAAAAAGGGCGTAGCCATGAGTTGGTTCTTCCCGGATCAACCCCAGTAAAATATATTCCAACGTGTGGGCAGAAGATTTTTTTGTCATATTATTCAGATATTGACTAGACAGATATTGAATAATGTAAACTTTATTCCGGCTCCTTGACAGGAGCCGGAAATGGGATTTTCGATTTGAGTCTATTTTTGAAGTGCGCGGGAGACTTCCTCTACCTTCCAATCAACAATAACTTCACCGTTGATATAAAAAGTCGGAGTAGTCAAATTGCCTCCGGTCCATTCTTTTACCTGGCGGGAAGCAGCCGGGTTGCGGGTGACATCATATTCTGTATAGGCGATTTTATTATCCTCAAACCACATCCGGGCCCTGCGGCATCCAGGACACCATTTATTACAGAACAACACCACACCTTCCAAATCCAATTCGTCGTCATCAGCTTTATCCTGAGGACGTTTTACCGGTTTTACGTCCGGTTGAATGCGACGGATTTCCTGGAACAAAACTTCATTATCAGGCTGTTCATCGACATCGTGGATATCGATATACTGCAAAACTCCATTTTTATCGACTATAAATATCGCTCTTTCCGAACGACCTTCTTCTTCTCGGAAAGCACCGTATTCTTTGGCGATTTCTCCGTGAGGCCAGAAATCGCTGATTAGAGGGTAGGAAATGCCACCAAGGCTTTCCGCCCAAGCTTTCAAAACGGGGATATGATCGACACTAATGCCCAGAACCTGGACATCCAATTCCGCAAATGAAGTATATTCTGCTTCATAGGACGGAATTTGGGCCGTTCAAACAGGGGTAAATGCTTGCGGGAAAAATACCAGTACGGTTGTCTTCCCACGGTATTCACTCAAGGTCACTTTTTTATCAAGGTGACTGTCAACCGTAAAATCTGGCGCAAGGTCGCCAACTTTTAGTTTCATGGTTCTCCTCTTCATGATTAGATTATATTGTCTGTTCAATATAATACCTTTTTCTTGAGATTATGGATATATCAAACCAGTGGATTCATACAAAACATATACATCAAACCCATCATTAAAAACAAAAAGCCGGACGATCCTTCACCCGGCTTTTTATCAATTACAAATTACTACTTACTAACTACTAACAACCGCCAACTCCTCATCAGCGACCCATTCTCTCCAGGCCAGAGTCCAGAGTGTGGAGTAATAAGCCGAGAATGCACCTTCGATCAATATCAACAGCGGCCAAAGCAGGCAGCAGAGGGCAATTAAGATACCGGGAATGAGCATCATGACCCAGATACCAATGCTCAGGGCAACCTGGATCAAAAACAGCAGCAGCGCAGGACCAAGATTGTCTCCCAGGACCTCAAACCCTCTCCGATAAGAGCCGATCACACCCAGATCTTCCAGCATACAGGCCCGGTTAGCAAAATTCCTTAATAAACCCAGGATCAATGCCGTCGGCACCAACAGGCAGGCTAAAACAACTACAGGCAAGAACGATCCCAGACCTAGCGCGGGGAAATTTCCCTCGGTCAGTAGTTCAATCCCACCATATCCAACAAACATGCTCACACTGATGATCACTAATACCAGCATGGGGGTGGAAGGAACAAGCCCGATTCCAATCAGACGCCAGCCCTTATCCCATCCAGCTTTGAATGCTTCTGTAAAGCTGGATTCTTTGCCCGAATCAATTGCATTTACCGCGCTGATCAAACCACCCCTGGAAAGGGTTCCGGCTGCCCAAAAAGCTAAACCAAGCAGCAATAATAGGCCAACCAGCAGCACTATCAAGCCAATGCCGATCAGGGGCAGATCCAGGTCCCGGAAAGGAGTTCCGTATTCAAAGGAAGGCAACCCTTCCCATCGAACGTCATTGTCACTGAATGCATATTGGGCCTGGTTTCCACTTCCGCTTCCACCCGCACTCAGGGCCACCAGCACACCCAGCAAAATCAGGAATTTGTGTTCCCAGATAATATTCCAAGCTCTTGAAAAAATTTTTCCGTAGTCCATTTTTCCTCCTCAATTCTCTCCAATAATTGGTTGCTGGCCTTACTGCACCATCAGATTCAACTGGCCGACTCCAACCTCGATTGATATATAAAAAACTGGTCCGGATCCAGAGTATTTACCCACATACAGGTTACCATTACGGTTTAAACCGCTGGTGTTAATATCACCCAAACCACCCTGTACCTTAACCTCGATATTTGTATCAGCGGGAAGCACTACTGTCAGCTCACCAACACCACCCTGGATATTGACCTGGAGATCATGATCCAAATCCCCATTCAGGTCAATATAAGCTTCTCCGGCACCCATCTGAAGGCTAAATGAATCCAAATTGAGTTCACTCAGATCAAGGTCGGCCTCCCCAGCTCCCAGAGTAATATCCAGTTCCAGGGGAATATCTTCGTTGAATTTCAATACCCAATCATTCCTGTAATTTGTATTGACACGGATGCCCGGTTTATCTTCCTGTCTTACTTCAAGCAAGCCCACGTCATTCATTCGGACCCGATAATCGATATCCGGGGCATATTCGCGGTAAGTGTAGGTAAAATCTCCCTCCATCAACTGGTCTGCGCCCCCTTCAATCACTAATTTTCCGGCACCCATCAGGATCTCAGCTTGAACTGATTCTGCCCCATCCAGGCTGACTTCATCAGAATGAGAACGTACCCGGCCCGCGATCGGGGTTACAACGCAGCTGACTGCCGAAAGTGAGACCAAACCGATAATTATTAGTGCTGTCTTTATCCTATTGTCCATCATTATCTCTCCTGGGATCAGTATTCGCATATATCCCTGTAAAATTTACGTCATAGGGATATACGGCGATATCTCAGGAGAGTTGTAAGAAGAAAAGCAAATAGTTCTTGAGAACTAGAACTTGGTAAAAAACCAAGTCATTCTAAAGGACAAAATCACCAACTGCCCAATATAATAAATGAGTAAGAGGTTGGATTATCTTGATATCAGTATTCAGTAGTCAGTAATCAGCGGGTAGATTGATCCGCCTATAGTTTACTGATTACTATAAACTACTTACAGTTTACTGACCACTGTTTACTGCTTACTGGCAAACAGTTCCCGAAACGGGTACACTTAAGTATGAAACATTAAGAATGACAAAAGGTCAATCAGAAAGGAGCTAAGATATGAAACGGGGAGCAATAATAATTCTCATAATCATCTTACTCTCAGGTTGCCTTCCCCGTCAGGAAATCACCACTATCAGCGATACTGACAAAATTTCTACTTTCGTTGCTGCGACCCAGACAGCTGGGTCCTTCGGGGTTGATCAACCACCCCAATACACAAATACATCGGCACCAGACGAGGAGGTAACCATTCAACCTCAGGCTAGTGCGACCGAAACCCCTACACCCACGCTGACCCTAACCCCGACATTAACAGGTACACCAACACCAGTGGCAGGTGATCCGGTCACCTCACTGGGAGTGCCTTCTTTCCTGGATAATTTTGAAAATGGAGATAACTTTTATCTTTATGCTGACTCCCAAGCCAGTTATCAGGTGGACGACAACCGGATGGTCCTGATCGCCAAAAAAGCCAACAATTATGAAACCTGGAGTCTTGCCTGGGGAGAGTTAAAGAATTTTTACCTAGAAATCACCGGGGTTTTCGGTGAAAACTGCAGCGGCAAGGACCGCTACGGCATGATCTTCCGGGCACCTGATACAAGCGAAGGTTACCTGATCAGCATCAGCTGTGATGGTTCTTATCGACTTAGCAGCTGGGAAAGTGATGTCGAAGAATATACCACCATTAAGAAATGGACCTCAAGCCCGATAATAAACAGCGGCCCAGGTGGTGTGAACCGATTGGGGATCAAAACTAATAATTCCACCCTTACTGGATTTGTTAACGGTCAGCAGGTTTTTGAACTCACCGATTCCACCTTTACCAAAGGCCGATTTGGCCTGCTGGTGGCAGCAGCAAATACACCGGGATTCACGGCTTACCTGACCCAGGCAGCCTATTGGAAGTTGCCCTAGATATTTATTTTCGGGATCAAATAATTGGGAGAATAATATATGGATAGATCAAAATCACGTTTAATAGTAACAGCCGTACTGTTCAGTTTGGTTATTCTACTGAGCGCTTGTGGGGGAAAGGATGAAGAGGTTGGACCACCTCTGGAACTTCCCGAGGATGCAGAATCCCTGGTAATGCTAGCAAAGTTTGACCTGGCATTAAGAACCGGAGTTGATCTTGAGCAAATCCTCACTGAAAGCCTTGAAGAAACCCTCTTTGATGATTCCAGTCTGGGTGTCCCGCAGCCCGGTGCAGTTTACGAGGCTATAGTCACTCCGGGGTATATCATCATGCTTAATGCCGGCGGGGAAAGCTACGAATATCATGCCTCCGGGGCAAAAGTTGTCCATGTGCCTAAATAAATAGACCTGTTCCAATATTAAAAGCCCCAAAATTCAGCTGGATTTTGGGGTTTTTTCCTTTTTTAACGTGACAAATAAAGGACCAACTCGCAATTAACAGGCAATTTTCCTGAAAATATGTCTGTTTAGCAGGTAAAATACTTAATAAGTACAATTAAACACCTACCGGGTGCTTCATATATAACAAAACTGTAATTGAGGGAAGGGCGATCTATAATACACTTATTTTCATATTTATCATTGGTTGCTGGTCTCTATTAAGGAGAATATCATAGCGAAACAAAAAACCAAAGAATATCCAGGATCAAAGCCTTCGCTGGGACAAGTGCTGCTGGATTCCAAACTGATCACGAAAGAACAGTTAGATCAGGTTTTAACCATGCAGCAATCCGGGGATACCCGGCGAATAGGCACAATTTTGATCGACCAGGAATGGATCACAGCTGAATCTTTGGCTCTTTCACTCAGTATCCACTTAAATCTTCCCTTTGCTGATTTAAGCCGCCAGACGATTTCGCCTGAGCTTACGCGAATCATTCCGGAGAATGTAGCTCGCCGTTACCAGCTCATTCCTGTTGAAATCAGTAATGGTTCCCTGGTTGTTGTCATGGAAGATCCCACTGATATCTCAGTGATTAGCGAGATTTCAGCACTGACCGGAATGAGCATCACTTCCTCAGTGGGGGTTGGATTAGATATAAAATCCGCCATTGATCTGCACTACAAAGCCAATCAGGAAATTGAAAGGGAAGTCGCCGAATTCACAGGCGCAGGCGATTTTGATGATATCGATCTGGACGCCAGTGCTGTATTGGAGGATCCTGTCGTCCGGGCTGTTGACATGATCCTGGAACAAGCTGTCAGAGATAGAGCCTCTGATATCCATATTGTTCCCGATCACGATTCTGTGAGAATCCGATATCGAGTTGATGGCATTCTTTCAGATGCATTGAGTCTACCTCACGGCAGCCATTACCAGCTGCTTTCCCGCATTAAAGTATTAGCCGGAATGAACATAGCTGAACGCAGGCGGCCCCAAGACGGTCAATTCTCAGACATTATCAGTGGCGAAGAAACTTTCTTCCGGGTTGCCACCAGCGATACTACCTGGGGGGAAATGGCCACGATCAGGATCCTGGGAAGAACCGAATCCATCCTGAATATCAATGGGCTTGGGATGCAGCCCGAAGTAATAGAGCAGTTCAGACGGATCATTTTATCTCCTTTTGGAATGGTGCTCGTTGCCGGGCCTACCGGATCCGGTAAAACGACCACATTATATGCCGCTCTCAACCTGCTTGATAAAAACCAGCACAATATCCTCACCATAGAAGATCCTGTTGAATATAATTTCGAGGGCATTAACCAGATCCAGGTTAATCGGGCAGCTGATATCACGTTTGCATCCGGGTTAAGGGGTGTGATGAGGCTCGATCCCGATAAGATTATGGTGGGCGAAATCAGGGATCTTGAAACTGCAAATGCGGCTGTTCAAGCAGCATTAACAGGCCACATGGTACTTTCTTCCATCCATGCCAACGATGCCGCAGGAACCTTCTTCCGTTTGATCCATCTCGGAATAGATCAATATCTTATCAATTCATCTGTATTGGGTATGTTATCTCAACGACTGATCAGACTTTCCTGCCCTCACTGCAAGGCAAAAACAAAGCCCTCAGCTTCTGTAAATAAAATATATCAGGCTGAAATGGGTGAAGCACTAAAAGAATTTAATAAGGGAGAAGGCTGTACGTACTGCCACCAAACCGGGTATCTTGGCCGCACCGGTGTTTATGAACTGCTGCCGGTGACAACAAAGATCAGGAAGTTGTTTTCTAGTGGTGCGAGTTCAAGTGAGATTAAGTCGGCTGCCATTGATGCAGGTATGATGTCTATGTTAAAAGATGGATTTCTGAAAGTCAAACAAGGCTTAACGACACCTGAAGAAGTATTGAGAACTATTTACTCACTGGATTAAACCCAGGACCCCTGAAACCTACCTGAAAATTGCATGAGGAGTAAATATGCCATATCGCTATCTAGCCTATGATTCTACCGGGGCAGAAAAAAGAGGTGTTCTGCAGGTTGAACTTGAAGAAACTGCTGAGCAGATCCTCTATCAACGAGGTTTAACCATTGCCAACCTCACCAAAACCAAAGCGGGTTTCGATCTAGTTAAGTGGTTTCCCACCTATTTTGGTCCTAAAGCGCGCGATGTGATCGTCTTCTCCAATCAGCTAGGTAACCTGGTTGAATCCGGAGTTCCCTTGTTAACCGGGTTGGATCTATTGGCAGAAGAGGTTACCAGCAAACCCCTCCAGAAAGTTCTCGCTCAAGTTGTAGATGATATCCGGCAAGGAAGTGCCATATCCACAGCGTTGGGCAAACACAAATTTGTTTTCCCCCCCATATACCAGAGCATGATTAACGTTGGCGAACGAACCGGCAACCTGGGCGGGGTGCTGCGCCAGCTCGCAATCCATCTCGAAAAAGAGCAATATATAAAATCCAAAATCCGCGGAGCTATGACATATCCTGCAGTAGTTCTGTCATTGGCTTTTGTGGTTGTCTTGATCTTACTGAATTTCACCTTGCCGCCCCTGTTAGCTCTGTACAGTGAGTTTGGAGCCCAGCTTCCCTGGCCCACTCGATTGGTCATGAGCGCATCCAATTTTTTCCTGGATTATCGATTATATCTATTGCTGGGTCTTGTAGCATTGATCCTGGGAGGCGCATTTTATTTCCGGAGCCCTAAAGGTAAAAAACAGTTGGCCCACCTGGTCTTGAAAGCCCCTGTCATCGGTAAGATTAACACCTATGGAAACAGTGCCAGGTTCAGCAGAACCCTCGCCACCCTGCTAGATGCTGGTTTGCAGTTAACCGATTCGATTGAATTGACAGGACAAACCATTCAAAACATCGTTCTGCATCAGGAAATAGACGAACTTCGCCAGGAAACATTACAGGGTCGCGGTATTGCTGGACCATTATCCCAATCTGAATATTTTCCAAAAATGTTGGCTCAGGTAGTACGCGTGGGAGAGGAAACAGGCTCACTGGATAACCAGTTAATTACCCTGGCAGGATATTACGAAGAGGAAGTCGACCGGTCCCTTCAGAATATGACAGCACTGCTTGAACCCGGTATGATTATTTTTGTAGGAATTATAGTTGCTTTTGTGGCAATTTCGGTCATCTTACCGATGTATTCACTGTTAGGACAAATTAAATGATCCAATCACTTGCTGGAAAGAAAGCCAGTAAATTTTTCTGCTCCGAAAACGGTGCTACTCTGGTTGAAGAATTAGTCACAGTGGCGATTATTGCCTTTGGAATCGTTATCCTGGTGGCAATGATCACGACCGGTGTGATTGGTGTAAGACAGGTGGACGATAAGGTTATTGCTGAAACACTGGCGCGATCCCAGCTGGAGCTGGTCAAGGATGCCTCCTACGAAGCAGATCCTGGCACCAATCCCTATCCCCCTGTTACCGGAGTCCCGGGATATTCTGTAATTGTGGCGATCGAATACTGGAATGCCACCAGCAGTTCATTTTCAACTACCCTCAGAAATGATGGTTTGCAGCGTGTGACAGTTACCGTCAGTTCTGGAGCAGACACATTGGCTCAGACTGCCGTCTTTAAGGTAGATCGCTGATGGAAAAAAGGATCAGGTCCTTACGAGACAAAATTAAGAATGAAAAGGGAGCTTCCCTGGTAGAAATGCTGGTTGCCATGGCAATCAGTGTGATGGTATTCGGGGTTATAACCACAGCCCTGGTCCAATTTATGCTGGTCACTCGCTGGGGAAACAGCCAGCTGCAAATTTCAAATGACATCCAGATTGCTTCTATATGGTTGGGCAGAGACGCCCTGGAATCTTCCAGTTTTACGCAGGGGCAGGTACTGTATACGGCACATTGAGTTGGGCGGATTCAACTCACCAATTTCGCTATTCCTATGATCTGGTTGACAGAGCACTGATAAGGGAGCACATAGTCGGTGGAGCAGTGCAAACGACTATAACGGTTTCCAGACATATTGCCGCCCAATCCGATGTGGTGTTCAGTCTTAGCGGAAAATTATTAACTGTATCCATTACCTCCACAAGCGGTGATGAGGTGGAAAGTGTGGATATAGAGTTTGCTATGCGGACTCGTTAAACAACTCTTATGAGACACAGTGAGATGGATTTGGATTTTTTAAGCAGGTTTGCCAGAAGGATCAATGTGGATATAAGATCACTGGGAAATATCATTCGACGGCACATGGTCAAAGGCCATAGTCCCGCAAAATCCCTTCCTGCGGCTTTAATCACCCTGGCGGTTGGTTCAATGCTGCTGACCCCCTTCCTTTCCTTTGTGAGCACCCGCTCCCTGGGAACCGGAGCTGCTGAGGAAACTTTTAATAAACAATATGCTGCCGACGCAGGTATCGAATTCGGGATCTGGAGCTTGCTTAATACTCCTTCATTCAGATCCCAGGCAGATATCAATGCAGGAGTTCCTCAAGCTCTAGTTTTTCCTGGTTCATTAAATGGATTTACTCCTACTATATCTGTCACTGCTATTCCTATTGGAAGTTGGTATATACGTCAATCTGCACCTTATGGAATAAATAATGGGGGTTCTCTGGCCTATGCAGATGGGGATCGTATATACCTATTGAGGGGAAATAAAAAGACCGATTTTAGTTACTACAGCATTTCCGGAAACCAGTGGTTTTCGCTGGCGTCCACTCTAGAAAAAGTTGGGGATGGTGGATCTTTAACCTACGGGGGTGGAAATAATCTATATGCCTTACGCGGTGATAAAAATGATAATTTCTGGCGCTACAATATTGTTGGCAACAGCTGGGTGTCCATGAGTGTTGCACCCGATCAAGTTGAAAAGGGGGGAACCCTTGTATACAATGGCGGAAATTACATTTATGCATTCCGGGGAAAATCGAAGGATTATTGGCGCTACAATACCTCAACGGACAGCTGGAGCTCTCTAGATGATGCTCCGGATAACACAGGTTTTGGATCAGATTTGGTTTATAGCGGTGGTAATTATATCTATGCATTCAGGGGGGGTAACAAAAACGATTTCTGGCGCTATAATATCTCTGGCAATTCCTGGAATTCCCTGCAAAACACACCTGCCAATGTAGATAATGGTGGTTCCCTGGTTTATTATAGTGGCAATTATCTCTATGCCATGAGAGGCAAAACAACAGAATTCTGGCGCTATACTGTTACAATGGATATTTGGATCGCCATAACAAATACACCAGCTGCAGTTGGCAAGGGTGGTGCCCTGGTTTTCACTTACTCTCAGGGAGGTTTTGGCCTCAGGGGCGGCAATAAAACAGATTTTTGGGAATTCGAAGTTACTCCTCCCCGTTACGATATTTCCTCTCAGGCAGGGTCTGTAACTACTGATACCAGGCTTGAAATAGATGGATTGAACAAATCGATCTTATTTTGGGATATTGATTAATATTTCTTATTAATAAAAATAGAAGGCATTATGGATGATCCAAAACAAATTCTAGGGGATGACTCCCCACAAACTAAACAATTGGCCGGTTCCCTGAATCTTTTTGATATCAATATTCTGCCCCAACGGTATCGGCGTCGAAAAATCCGTTTCATTAACATGCTCCCCTGGCTAGTTTTCCTGCTGCTTTTGGGGGCGCTTTATCCTTCTGGGATCACAGCTATGGGTGCGCAATCAGAGTTCCGACTCACTCAAAGAAAGCTGAATGGGCTGCAATCTCTCTTAGAAAGCCACCAAAGTGCTGCCGAAGAAATGGAATCCCTGCAAACCGAAATTGACCTTCAATTAGAACGCCGGGACCAAATCCTGTCTTCTTACCAGGGATTAGATCTAAAAGGATCCAACTGGAGCAGTATTCTCTTTCTCATTGAGGAAAATGCACCAGCAGGTATACTCTGGATCCAAATCTCCCAGAGAGATGGAGAAATCAGGTTGGATGGCATAGCCAATGCCTATCCAACAGTATTGTCACTCAGAGATTCCCTGGAAAGAATTGATGGGATCATTAATATTCAGATTGATTCAATTGATCAAATTCTCGAAGAATCCCCCGTGATCATCTCCCCTGAAACTGGTGAAGATAACCAACCGGGGAGTAATCAGACCTCATCCTATCGTTTTACGCTGCTAGCCACTGTAGCAGAGGAGGGTCTGCAATGAATTGGAATCAATCAAAAATTTCAGTACTCCGGATAGGAATTATCGCCAGTGTAATTGCGGCTATGCTGAATGTAATTCTACTGGGTACGACTTTCCAGCGCAGATCAGCATCAGAACAAATTGAAGCTGATTCCCGGGTTTTGGAAGAAAATTACACAGAACTTGTGAAAATAAATCAGGAACATCTTGATGATCTGCGAAACGAGCTAAATCTCATCAAGGCTGAAGTTTCTGATCTTGAGGCATCTTTTCCTGAACTTGGTTCGTCCTTTGCTTTGTTTCAACGGGCGTTTGGGTTATCAACAAAAAGCAATCTGGATCTGCGTTCTATTTCCAGATCAGGGTCCGACCTTCAGGAGACAACCTCAGGGACAATACTTTCTGATGATTTCAGCATCGAATTAAGAGGTACTCTGGTTGATTGTTTTAAATTCATTGAAGAAATTGAAACCGCTGGAATGGATACAGTCGTAATGCAATATGCCAGTTTCTGGCCAGAAGAATCCTTGTGTTCCCTGGAGATTAAAACCATAGGAATCCCACCAGTCCTTGAAGATTGACAGCCAGGTGATTTTAATCTTCCCGGAAAGAGAGTGAACCTTGTTTAAACGAAAAATAACCACAATCAACTTTGAAGGTAATCAGATCCGGTTCCTGGTATTACAGGGTGATACTATTCTCTCCTGGCATACCAGGAAAATCCCGACTGAGCTGATGAGCCAGGGACAAATCCACAACACTGATACTATTGGAAATGTTATCGCCGCTACGATAAAAGACCTTAAAGGCTCTCGGCGGAATGTTGTTTCATCGGTAACAGGCCAGCGTTCGGTTCACCGGATTATGCGAATACCAAATATCCAGGATAAACTCCTCGAGGAAACCATCCGCCGGAAAGCAAAACAGGAGTTTGCTATCCCGATTGATGAAACAGACATTCACTGGAGGATATTATCCCGGACAAAAAACCAGATCGACCTCTACGTTTTGGTTGTACCAAACATGATTGTTGACCAACAGGTTAAAGCTCTCAAAGCGGCCAAGATCAAACCGAGGGTTATGGATATCAAACCCCTGGCACTGCAGCGGCTGGTCAATAAACCTTCCGGAATTATCGTTAATCTGGAAGTTTATAGTCTGGGTGTGATCATAATCATCAACAACATCCCCATTCTGGTTCGATCCGTCCCGTTGGAGACCGGCAACCTGACTGCAGAGGCTAAAGTTGATTTGCTGAGCCAGGAATTAGCCCGGACAGCCAAATATTACAACGAGAGCAATAAAAATAACCGCCTGCCAGAAGATACTGTTGCGTATTTGACAGGCAAGTTGTTCGATTCCTCCCAAATTGACGCCCGGCTGGATGAAAGTTCCGACCTGGCCGCCAGGCTGCAATCCCGTACTCCTTTTTCAGTGCAACTCCCAACGGGACCTTTTCCCTTGCCAAAGAAGTTTCTCCTCCCAACCTATGCAGTAAATCTGGGTTTGGCACTGA
>PVMK01129147.1_pt1 | contig 19421 bp, 20 predicted proteins | sample 1853481 | NCBI WGS metagenome assembly PVMK01 (sample SAMN08533507, study PRJNA380276) | Marine sediment metagenome, whole genome shotgun sequencing project. | reverse complement strand
ACAACGGCATCAAGTTTTTTGACGCGGATGGCGCAAAATTATCAGACGACGTTGAGAAACAAATCGAAAAGCTTCTGAAAAAGCCGGCGATCACACTCGATTCAACGCGGTTGGGACAGGCAAAACGTATCGATTCTGCACTGATTCAATACCAGGATTTTTGCACTTCGACTTTTCCTGATGATCTGGACCTGGACGGCGTCAAAGTCGTATTCGACGGTGCCAACGGAGCAGGCTACAAAGTAGGGCCGCGCACGTTAAATGAGTTGGGTGCGGATGTGATTACGATTGGCTGCTCACCGAATGGTCGCAATATTAATGCCGGCTGCGGTTCTACCGAACCTGATCTGCTGCAGAAAACGGTCCCGGCGGTGGAGGCGGCAGTCGGTATTGCACTCGATGGCGATGGCGATCGGGTGGTCATGGTGGATGAGCAGGGCGATCTGCTTGATGGCGATCAGTTGCTGTACATACTCGCTATTGCACGCAAGCAGGACGGCACGCTCAAGGGCACGGTGGTTGGCACGGTGATGAGCAACCTGGGGCTGGAGCACGCGCTCGCGCGCAACGAAATCGAGTTCCGTCGGGCCAGCGTCGGCGATCGGTATGTGCTTGAGGCCTTACGCGAGACCGGTGGCATTGTCGGTGGCGAAACCTCGGGGCACCTGATCTGCCTGGACAAGACAACGACCGGCGACGGCATCATCATCGCATTGCAAATTCTTGCGATCATGAAGCGCAGTGGCAAACCCCTGTCCGAGCTCGCGGCGGGAATGTCACGCTATCCGCAAGAGATGCTCAACGTAAAGACAGACAAACGGCTTGATCCCGCTACATCCGAGGTCATCCAGAAAGCGGTTGCGGAAGCAGAAAATGAACTCGCAGAAACCGGGCGGGTGGTACTGCGTGCGTCTGGCACTGAACCGGTCATCAGGGTCATGGTGGAGGGCGAAAACGAGCACCAGGTACTCGATCTGGCGAAAAAGCTGGCGTCGGTGGTCGCCGAGACCACCACATAGAATAGCTACTAAACAGCGTCGAATAGGGCAGGTGCCTGCGCCAAGGTGTCGTAGGAGCGGCTGTCTAAACAATTGTGCTGAGATAGGTGCTTAGATGTGTATGAAAATGAAGGTGCCGCGAAAGCTCAGCCCATTCGCGGCTAAAGCCGCTCCTACAGCATTCCTGGTGTTTAGTTATGCGATTTAACCCTTATATATTGTCATTGCTTTGGAAGGAATGCCCCGGTATCCTTCTGCGCCTTTTCAAGCTGATGGATTCGTAACTGATGCGTGGCTACCTGGTTGCCGGGAACTGGAAAATGAACGGCAGCAATGCCGCCAACGCCGAGCTGGTGGATGGCATTATTGCTGGATTACCTGCGGCTGAGTCGGTTGAAGTGCTCATTTGCCCGCCATTTCCCTATTTGGGCACAATGGCCGAAAAAGTGCGCGGGTCCAGGCTGTTGCTGGGTGCGCAGAACGTGTCGCAACACGTTTCTGGCGCGTACACCGGCGAAACTGCTGCTTCGATGCTGCTTGATGCCGGATGCGAGTATGTGCTGGTCGGGCATTCCGAACGGCGGGCGATGATGGGTGAGAGCAGCGAAATTGTTGCCGCGAAATTCCTGGCGGCGTTGGCTGCGGGGCTCAAGCCCATACTTTGTGTCGGTGAAACGCTGCAGGAACGTGAAGCAGGGCAGACCGAGGCAGTGATTGACGAGCAACTAAATGCAGTACTCGATGTCGCAGACGTTGAGGATTTTGGCAAAGCGGTTGTAGCCTACGAGCCGGTATGGGCGATTGGCACCGGCAAGACAGCCAGTCCGGAGCAGGCGCAGGATGTACACGGCCACATTCGTGATGTTCTGCGATCGCGAAGCAGTGGTGCTGCAGATCGTACGAAAATATTGTATGGCGGCAGCGTAAAAGGAGACAATGCGGCCGGTTTGTTTTCCAAGCCGGATATTGACGGCGGATTGATTGGCGGAGCGTCACTCAAATCCACAGATTTTTTGGCGATTGCGGACGCAGCCGCAGCGCTTGATTGAGGTAACAATGACTAATATTCAAACGACAGTACTGGTGGTACACACCCTGATTGCTCTTGGCATTATTGCGCTTGTTCTCCTGCAAAGAGGCAAGGGGGCTGATGCAGGTGCTGCATTCGGAGCCGGAGCGTCTGGAACAGTATTTGGTGCACGTGGTTCAACCAGCTTTTTCTCCCGTACCACCGCTATCCTGGCGACTGCCTTTTTCGCGACCAGCCTGACGCTGGCATTTATGAGCGCACAACAGTCCGACTCGATAGACAGTTTGCTGGAGAACGCACCAGTGTCCGAAGCCGGGCAGGTTGCGCCAGAGAGTGCGCCGGTCGAAGACACGACTGCTGAATTCCCGGCCCTCAAGGAAAGTACTGAGCCGGTTGTGGACGATGAGGGCATGCCTGCACTTGATGCAGAAGAAGCGGAAACAGCGGCAGAGCCAAACGCAGACCCCGTCCCGGAATAGTAATCAAGATTCAGCCGATGTGGTGGAATTGGTAGACACGCTGTCTTGAGGGGGCAGTGGCGAGAGCTGTGCCGGTTCGAGTCCGGCCATCGGCACCATATAAAAAAAGGGGCTGTCCTGCAGGACAGCCCCTTTTTTTATATGGTGCCAATGGCCGGACTTCGCGGCAGGGTAGCCAAATTGGCGCTGTAACTCCCCCGAAACCCTGGCACTTGTAGTTTGGGGGGCAAGCGTACGGAGCGAATTTACTGCGCCCAGCGGGCGATATGCGAAGAGGATGGAACTTCGTGCAGCAGCATTAGCGGGAATTTATTCAGCACCAGGACTAGGAGCGCCTTCCAGGCGCGATTGGACACACACAATCCGTACAATCCACAACAAAAAGTGTCAATCCGATTGCTCTGGGGGGTGTTAACTGTGGGATACAGGCTGATACAATGGCGCGCTGATTCAGGTCCAAAATAATAATTAACCCGAAAATACGACATGCTGCAAAATTACGTTCCGATCCTGATATTTCTTGGTGTTGCGAGTGGCATCAGTATGGTCCTGATGGGGCTGGGCTTCCTCATTGGTAGCGGGCAAAAAGACGCGGAAAAACTCTCCCCGTATGAGTGCGGCTTCGAACCATTTGCAGATTCGCGTACAAAATTTGATGTTCGCTATTACCTGGTGGCGATTCTCTTCATTATCTTCGATCTCGAAATAGCTTTTCTCTTTCCGTGGGCTGTGTCGCTGGATGTGGTTGGCACGTTCGGGCTGCTCTCGATGGGCATTTTTCTGGGCTTGCTGGTCGTGGGCTTCATTTACGAGTGGAAGAAAGGGGCGCTGGAATGGGATTGAGTAACACTGCTGAATCAGTTCCGGCGACCGACGACGCGGCCGCAGCGGAAAGCGGGCAAAGTCTGCAAACGAAAGGATTTGTTGTAACCAGCGTCGATGCGGTTATGAACTGGGCGCGAACCGGCTCAATGTGGCCGATGACCTTTGGTCTTGCGTGCTGCGCGATTGAAATGATGCATGCAGGGGCCGCACGCTACGATCTCGATCGTTTCGGTATTATTTTCCGGCCCAGCCCCAGGCAATCAGATGTAATGATCGTTGCCGGCACGCTGGTCAACAAAATGGCCCCGGCACTGCGAAAAGTCTATGACCAGATGCCGGAACCCCGCTGGGTTGTCTCAATGGGCTCGTGTGCGAATGGTGGCGGCTATTACCATTATTCGTATGCGGTCGTGCGCGGCTGTGATCGCGTCGTCCCGGTAGACGTTTATGTTCCTGGTTGTCCACCCACGGCGGAAGCGCTGGTATATGGGTTGTTGCAGCTGCAGAAGAAAATTCGGCGCACCTGCACCATCGCCAGGTAATCACTGAGTTATGACTAGCAAACTCGAGACATTGGCTGCTCGGATAGAGTCGCGCTTCGGCGAGCAGGTTACGCGTATCGCGTCCGGCTGTGGCGAGTTGACCTACGAAGCAGGTAAGGATGACCTGCTTGAGATTGCCGGCGCCTTGCACGACGAGTCCAATTTTGGATTTGAGCAGCTGATAGATGTTTGTGGTGTGGACTATCTCACTTACGGCGAGGTCGAATGGGAAACACAAAGCGCGACAGACAGTGGCTTCAGTCGCGGTGTACAACGTGAGCCGGTCATACTTGACGAGAGCGATACGTTCGATCCACGGCGATTCGCCGTCGTATATCACCTGTTGTCCATCAAAAATAATACAAGATTGCGCTTGCGTGTTTTCACGGGTGAAAGTAATCCGCCGATCGTGCCATCGGTCGTTGCTATCTGGAATTCGGCGAACTGGTTTGAGCGTGAAGCGTTCGATATGTTCGGTATTCTTTTTGACGGGCACCCTGACCTGCGTCGTGTGCTAACGGACTACGGTTTCATTGGTCACCCGTTTCGCAAGGACTTCCCGCTCATCGGTAATGTCGAAGTTAAATATGATGCGGAGAAGGGCAGAGTTGTGTATCAGCCGGTTAGCATCGAGCCACGTACTTTGGTGCCGCGAGTGATTCGTGACGACAACCGTTATTCAGCCGATCTGAAGGAAGACGCAACCGATGGCTGAAATACAGAATTTCACGCTGAATTTCGGGCCGCAGCATCCGGCGGCACATGGCGTATTACGCCTTGTTCTGGAAATGGATGGTGAGGTTATACAGAGCGCGGATCCACACGTTGGACTGTTGCATCGCGGTACAGAGAAACTCGCCGAGTCGAAACCTTACAACCAGAGTATTGGCTACATGGATCGACTCGATTATGTGTCGATGATGTGCAACGAGCATGGCTATGTTCTCGCGATCGAAAAATTGCTCGGTGTCACGCCGCCGATTCGCGCGCAGTATATCCGCGTCATGTTCGACGAGATCACCCGCATACTGAATCACTTGTTGTGGCTCGGTACGCACGGACTGGATATCGGTGCGATGACGATGTTCCTGTATTGTTTTCGGGAACGTGAAGACCTGATGGACGTTTACGAGGCAGTGTCAGGGACGCGGATGCATGCGACTTATTACCGCCCCGGTGGTGTTTATCGCGACTTGCCCGATTCAATGCCTAAGTACCAGTCATCGAAATGGCGTAGCCAGAAAAATGTAGACAGGCTCAACGCGGTTCGCGAAGGATCTTTACTCGACTTTATTGACGCGTTTTGTGACAAGTTCCCGGGTTGTGTTGACCAGTACGAAACCTTGCTGACCGACAACCGGATCTGGAAACAGCGCACGGTCAATATCGCCGTTGTCTCTCCAGAGCGCGCACTGAATCTCGGCTTCACCGGTCCGATGCTGCGCGGATCAGGCGTTGAATGGGACCTGCGCAAAAAGCAACCCGTACGAAGTTTACGACAAGATCGATTTTGATATCCCGGTGGGTGTCAACGGTGATTGTTATGACCGCTATCTGGTGCGTATTGAAGAGATGCGCCAGTCAAATCGAATCATTCAGCAGTGTATTGGGTGGCTGCGTGCGAATCCGGGTCCCGTCATGCTGGACGATTACAAAATAGTGGCGCCGAAGCGCGTTGATATGAAAGGCGACATGGAATCGCTTATTCATCACTTCAAGTTATTTACGGAAGGATATTGTGTGCCGGAGGGTGAGGTCTACGCTGCGATAGAGCACCCGAAGGGCGAGTTTGGCGTGTACCTGGTTTCAGATGGTGCGAACAAACCCTATCGCGTGAAAATCCGCGTTGCCGGATTTGCGCACATCGCCTCAATGTCAGAGATGGTAGTGGGACATATGCTGGCAGATGTCGTTGCTGTTATCGGCACGCAGGACATCGTCTTCGGTGAGATAGACCGATGAACGATAAATCCAACCTGTCCGCACATGTTTGCGAGGAAATCGAACGCTGGAAGGCGCGGTTTCCTGAAGACCGGCAACGCTCGGCAGTGATCGGCGCGTTGCACGCAGTTCAACATGAAAACGATGGTTATCTTACCGCCGAATCAATGAATGACGTCGCGGATTACCTGGCTATGCCGACTATCCAGGTCTATGAAGTCGCAACCTTCTATTCGATGTTCCAGACCAGGCCGGTCGGGCGACACAATGTTGCAATTTGCACTAACGTCGCCTGCATGTTGCGTGGCGCCGATGACATCGTCGAGCACGTTGAGAAAAAGCTCGGCATCAAGACGGGCGAGAGCACCGAAGATGGTCGTATCTACCTGAAGAGAGAAGAGGAGTGTCTTGCAGCGTGTTGCGGCGCGCCAATGATGATGGTTGATCACAAGTACCATGAAAACCTCACCAAAGAGAAAGTGGACGAACTGCTGGACGGCCTCGAATGAGCAATCTGCAGCAGAATCTCGTTTGCTTTAATACCTTCGGTGAAGATGAATCGTGGACGCTCGCGACCTATGAAAAACTTGACGGTTACAAAGTCTGGCGGAAAATTCTCGCCGGCAAACTGACACCGGATGAGGTTATTGAGGAAGTCAAAGCTTCCGGTTTACGCGGCAGGGGCGGTGCAGGCTTTCCGACCGGGCTCAAGTGGAGTTTCATGCCGCGCAATGCACCCGTTCAGCGGTACCTTGTTTGTAATTCAGATGAGAGTGAGCCTGGAACCTGTCACGATCGCGAAGTGCTGCGCAACAATCCACACTGCCTGATTGAGGGCATGGCGATCGCTGCGTACGCAATGGGCGCGACCATCGCCTACAACTATATTCGCGGAGAATTTATCGACGAGCCGGTGCCGCGTTTCGAAGCTGCAGTGAAAGAAGCCTATGACGCGGGATTGCTGGGCAAGAAAATACAGGGCTCGGATATCGACTTTGACCTTTATGCGTTCGTTGGTGCGGGTGCCTACATATGTGGTGAGGAAACTGCGCTACTGGAGTCGCTGGAGGGCAAGCAAGGCAAGCCTCGCTTCAAACCACCATTTCCTGCAAATTTCGGTTTGTATGGCAAACCAACAACGATCAACAACACACAAAGCCTGGCCAGCGTACCGGCGATCATGCGCAATGGTGCAGCCTGGTTTGCCGGGCTTGGTCCTGAAGGGTCTGGCGGAACAGCGCAGTTTTCTGTTTCGGGTCACATAGAAAAGCCGGGCAATTATGAATTACCGATGGGTGTCCCGTTCAAGGATCTGCTGGAGCTTTGTGGTGGCGTTCTTGGTGGCAGAAAACTGAAAGCTGTCATACCGGGAGGCTCGTCGGTTCCCGTCATGCCGGCAGAGGCCATCATGGATTGCACGATGGATTACAACGCTCTGCAAGCGGCAGGGTCATCGTTCGGCACAGGTGCCGTGATGGTAATGGATGAGACGACCTGCATGGTTAGCGTTTTGCGACGTATCTCCAGGTTCTACATGGCTGAGTCTTGTGGTCAATGCACACCTTGTCGTGAGGGTACGGGCTGGCTGTACCGGATGCTGACCCGAATTGTGGATGGTCATGGCGAGATGGAAGATCTCGACAAACTGGTCGACGTCGCAAACAAAATCGAAGGTCATACCATTTGTGCCCTGGGCGATGCTGCTGCCTGGCCTGTACAAAGCTTTCTCAAGCATTTCCGCCATGAATTCGAATACATGATCAAACATCACGGGCGCAGCATCGTTGACGACGTTTCCGAGGCCGCCGCATGAGCGACGATATCGTAAACATCGAAGTCGACGGCAAGCCGGTCGAAGCGAAGAAAGGGCAGATGGTCATCGAAGTGACTGATGCCATTGGCGCCTACATTCCGCGTTTTTGTTACCACGAAAAACTTTCTATCGCGGCCAATTGCCGCATGTGCCTGGTCGAAGTAGAAAAGGTGCCCAAACCAATGCCTGCGTGTGCGACGCCAGTAGGCGAGGGCATGAAGATTTTCACGCGGTCGCCTGCCGCAATCGCAGCGCAGAAAGCCACGATGGAGTTTCTGCTGATTAACCATCCGCTGGATTGTCCGATTTGCGATCAGGGTGGCGAATGTGAGTTGCAGGATCTCGCGCTTGGTTACGGTCGGGATATTTCCCGCTACCACGAACGCAAACGCGTCGTAAAAGACAAGGATCTCGGTCCGCTGGTCTCCACTGACATGACGCGCTGCATTCATTGCACCCGTTGCGTACGATTTGGCGAAGAAATTGAAGGCTTGCAGGAACTGGGCACAATGGGCCGCGGTGAAAACATGCAAATCAGCACGTATATCGAACAGAGCGTCGATCACGAGCTGTCAGCAAACATCATTGATATTTGCCCGGTCGGTGCATTAAATAACAAACCCTATCGTTACAGCGCACGCGCCTGGGAAATGGAGCAGCTTGCGAGCGTATCGCCGCACGACTGCGTCGGGTCAAATATGTCTGCCCACGTTTTGCGCGGTACGATCAAGCGTGTCGTGCCACGTGAAAATGATGCGATCAATGAAACCTGGATATCTGATCGTGATCGTTTCAGTTACGAGGGCATTTACAGCAGAGATCGCCTGCTGACTCCCCAGGATTAAGAAAGACGGCGCCTGGCAGGAGATTAGCTGGGATGACGCGTTGCAAAAACTCGCCGCGGTAATCAAATCGGCTGCAGCTGACAAAGTCGGCATACTCGCCGCACCTGGTTCAACCGTCGAAGAATGCCACTTGCTGTCGCGCCTGGCGGAGCATGTGGGTTCAAATAATATCGATCACCGTTTACGACAACAGGATTTCTCGGACCAGGAGAATGACCCGCTGATGCCGTGGCTTGGCTGCGAGATAGCGGACGTCGAGACCAGTGATGCGATGCTCATTGTCGGTTCGAATCTGCGCAAGGAGGTGCCCATCATCGCGCATCGTGTGCGTAAAGCAGCGTTGGCGGGCGCAAAAGTATGCTTCGTTAATGGTCAGTCATACGATTATCACTTTGACGTAGCCGAGTATCTCATCGGCGCCAGTTTTGCAGAAAAGCTCGCGGGTATTGCAGTGGCTGCCGCAGGTAAAAGTGCATTGCCGGCATCGATTGCGGCGTTCTGCAAAGACGTTAAACCGACAAAAGAACAAAAGCGTATCGCTGCAGTGCTGGCGGCGGCTGAGCGACCGTTGGTGTTTTGTGGCCTGAGTGCCACGCGGCACAAGGCTGCAGCAGCTGTTCGCGCACTGGTAAGTGCAATCGCAGATCTCACCGGCGCACGTTTTGGCACGTTGTCGGACGGTGCCAATTCCGCGGGTGCCCATCTGGCCGGTGTGTTGCCGCATCGCGGTCCAGGCGGTGTGGTACGGAGTAAGTCCGGGCTGGATGCGGATGCAATGCTAAAGGCTGCGCTGGATGTGGTGGTGCTGTTTGGCATCGATCCCGAGTTCGATATCAGTTGCACGAATGATGCAGTAGCCGATCTTGAGGCACATAAATTTGTTGTGGCGCTCACGCCCTTCCAAACTGAATCTCTTGAGTCAGCTGCAGATTTGCTGTTGCCGATTGGCACGTTCGCTGAAACGTCAGGGACTTTCGTCAACTGTGAAGCACGCTGGCAAAGCTTCAATGGAATCGCCAATCCTGTCGGCGAAGCGCGCCCGGGCTGGAAGGTCTTGCGTGTCCTGGGCAATCTCCTGGATGCTGAAAACTTTGATTACCAGACCAGCGCACAGATCAGGGACGAACTCGTCGAGGTACTGGGCGAAATAAGTCCTGACAACGCTTACAAGAGCGACAAGGCGATTGACGACTTCGGTATTGCCGATGCCACCGATCAACGAATTGATGTTCCGATCTACCAGGTAGACAGTGTCGTTAGGCGAGCAACGGCGTTACAGCTTACGCCCGAGGCAAAACGAACAGCAGGTGCGCAATCGTGACGGCGCTGATTCCTGATTTCGTTCTTGAGTGGTGGAACTTCTTGTGGGGGTTATTGCCGCCACTGATGCAATACCTGGTTGAGACGACGTTCTGGATTCTTGTCGTCATGATCACTGTCATCCTGACAGTGGCATTTACGACTTATTTTGAGCGCAAAGTCATTGGCTATATGCAAGGTCGCATTGGGCCAAATCGTGTCGGGCCGCTTGGCCTGGGCCAGCCATTCGCTGACGTTATCAAGCTTCTGATCAAAGAAGTGGTTATTCCGCAGAAGTCGAATCGCTACCTGTTTGTAATTGCACCGATGCTGTCGCTTATTCCGGCGCTGGCGACGTGGGCCGTCATACCGCTGAACGACACGTTTGTTATCGCCGATATTGACGCGGGTCTTTTGTATGTGCTCGCGCTTACATCGGTCGGTGTATACGGCGTTATCCTCGCCGGCTGGGCGACCAACTCCAAATACGCATTCCTCGGTGCAATGCGCTCCGCGGCACAGATTGTCGCCTACGAGATTGCAATGGGCTTTGCACTGGTCGGTGTTTTGATGGCAGGTGGCAGTCTGAATCTCGGCGAAATTACGATGGCGCAGGCCGGTGGTGTCAGTCACTGGTTTATCCTGCCGCTCCTGCCATTGTTTGTTGTCTACTTTATTTCCGGTGTTGCCGAAACGAACAGAGCCCCGTTCGACGTTACCGAAGGGGAGTCAGAAATTGTTGCCGGTTTCCATGTTGAGTACTCCGGTGTGGCGTTCGCGTTATTCTTTCTTGCCGAGTACGCCAATATCATTCTCATCTCCGCATTGACGGCGATATTTTTTCTCGGTGGGTACGCCTCGTTTTTCGAAGGCTGGGCTTTTCTCGGGGAAGGTCATTTTCTCAGGGAGCCGAGCCTCATTTGGCTGGTTGTAAAAATCTGTTCTTTCATATTTGTTTTCTTTTGGATCAGGGCAACCTTTCCGCGTTACCGCTATGACCAGATCATGCGTCTTGGCTGGAAGGTATTCATTCCAGTGACCATTGTCTGGATCATCGTGGAAGCCATCATGGCGTATATGCAGGTCGGCCCGTGGTCGGTTGCAGCATCAGGAATGGTGGGTTAGTGAGATGAGCAAAGTCATCAGCTTAATCAAAACATTCACGCTCTGGGAGCTGTGGCAGGGCCTGTGGGTCACGTTGCGGAATTTCTTTCGACCGGCGACGACCATTTTTTACCCTGAAGAGAAGGGCCCGCAGTCGGCGCGTTTTCGTGGTCTGCATGCGCTGCGTCGTTACCCCAACGGTGAGGAGCGCTGCATTGCCTGCAAGCTTTGTGAAGCCGTTTGTCCTGCGTTGGCGATTACGATCGAATCCGACGTCGGTGATGATGGTACGCGGCGCACGACTCGCTACGATATTGATTTATTCAAATGCATCTATTGCGGATTTTGTGAAGAAGCCTGCCCGGTGGATGCGATTGTTGAAACGCGCATTCATGAATACCACATGGAAGAGCCGGGCCAGAACATTATGACCAAAGACAAGCTTTTGGCTATCGGCGATAAATTTGACGCAATGATTTCGGCTGACAAAGCAGCTGACGCGAAGTACAAGTAGAGGATAGACAGATTTTGTTTCACGCAATTCTCTTTTACTTTTTTGCCACGGTATTAATTGCCGCGGCACTGGGCGTGATTTTTTCACGCAACCCGGTGCATGCAGTGATGTTGCTGGTGCTGGCGTTCTTCCAGAGCGCGGTGCTGTGGTTGCTCATCGAAGCTGAATTCCTGGCGTTGGTGCTGGTGCTGGTCTATGTCGGTGCCGTGATGGTCCTGTTCCTGTTCGTTGTCATGATGCTGGATATCAATGTTGAGCAGGAGAAGGGTGGTTACGCCCGCTATCTGCCGCTTGGTCTGCTGGTCGCCGGGCTGATGGTTACCGAGTTGATTCAGGTCATCTGGTGGCGCGGCAACACGGAATCAACAGTCGGAGGTTTTGTCGCTACACCGGAAGGTTATAGCAACACTGAAGCGCTGGGGGCAGTCTTATACACCGAGCATGTGTACGCATTTGAGATTGCGGCGGTCATCCTGTTGATCGCAATCATTGCTGCAATTTCGTTGACGATGCGGAAAAGACCGGGATTGAAACTGCAAAACATCGCGGCTCAGGTTGCGGTCAAAGCAAAAGATCGCGTGCGCATCGTCAAAATGCCCTCTGAAAAACCCGATACGGAGTCGCCAGAGTGATTGGACTACAACACTATCTGACTTTATCGGCCGTGCTGTTCGCACTGAGCATCGCCGGCATCTTCGTCAACCGACGCAATCTCATATTGCTGTTGATGTGCATCGAATTGATGTTGCTTGCCGTGAATTTCAATTTCATCGCGTTTTCGCGGCACCTCGGGGATGAGACCGGACAGGTATTCGTGTTTTTCATCCTGACTGTTGCTGCTGCTGAAGCTGCCATTGGCCTCGCAATTCTTGTTGTGTTATTCCGCAATCGTCGCTCCATTAATGTCCAGGAGCTGGACTCCATGAAAGGTTAGTTGACAGCGTGCACGATATTCATCTGACAATTGTTTTGGCACCGCTGGCTGCGGCCATAATTGCCGGCCTGTTCGGCCGTCAAATCGGTCGTGCCGGTGCGCACTGGATAACGGTCATTGCGGTCGGGCTTTCTTTTGTGCTCTCCGTCCTGGTGCTGAAAGATCTCTATTGGGATGGTGGTCAGACAGAAAATTACAATTTGTATACGTGGGCCGTTAGTGACGGTTTGCGCATGGAAGTGGGTTTCCTGATCGATCGACTGACGGCCCTGATGATGGTCGTGGTGACGTTTGTTTCCTGGATGGTGCACATCTACACCATCGGCTATATGCGAGATGATCCGGGTTACCAGCGCTTCTTCAGTTACATTTCGCTGTTCACGTTTTCGATGCTGATGCTGGTCATGTCGAACAACTTCCTGCAGCTGTTTTTTGGCTGGGAAGCAGTTGGCCTGGTCTCCTACCTGCTCATCGGCTTCTGGTTTAAGAAAGAAACGGCAATTTTTGCCAACCTGAAAGCATTCCTGGTCAATCGTGTTGGTGATTTCGGATTTATTCTGGGTATCGCCGGCATTGTAATGTTCACGAATTCTCTTGACTACGCCACAGTATTTGCAAGTGCCGATGAAATTGCCGCGCAAAATATTGAAGTGTTCTCCGGCACGCCGTGGAATGCCATGTCGGTGATCTGCATCCTGCTGTTTATAGGTGCGATGGGTAAGTCTGCCCAGGCGCCGCTGCATGTTTGGCTACCGGATTCCATGGAAGGCCCGACGCCAATCTCTGCCCTGATCCATGCTGCAACGATGGTGACAGCAGGTATCTTCATGGTGGCCCGCATGTCACCGCTGTTCGAGCTCTCGGAGACCGCGTTGGCAGTGGTTATGGTCATTGGTGCGATCACGGCTTTCTTCATGGGGCTGCTGGGTATCGTGCAGAACGACATCAAGCGTGTCATAGCCTATTCGACACTTTCACAGCTCGGTTATATGACGGTTGCACTAGGCGTGAGCGCGTACAGTGCTGCAATTTTTCACCTGATGACGCACGCGTTTTTCAAAGCATTGCTGTTCCTTGCGGCCGGCTCGGTCATCATCGCGATGCACCACGAGCAGGACATCCGCAAGATGGGTGGGCTAAAAAAATACATGCCGATAACTTACTGGACGGCGTTGGTCGGTTCGCTGGCACTGATCGGATTCCCTGGCAGCGCTGGTTTCTTCTCCAAGGACTTGCTGATTGAGGCTGTGTACGAATCTCATTGGCAGGGGCAGGGTGCGCTCTACTGGATTGGCTACCTGAGTGTCTTGCTTGGTGTTTTCGTGACGGCACTTTATTCTTTTCGCTTGTTCTTCCTGGTATTCCATGGCGAAGAACGTATGGACAAGGAAACGAAATCACACCTGCGCGAATCGCCATGGGTTGTCACCGGACCACTAATTCTGCTGGCGATTCCATCGGCAATTATCGGCTGGTTTACCGTTGAACCAGTGCTTTTCGGCGAATATTTTCAGGAAGCAATCTTCGAAACGGACAGACATGATGTCCTGGCAAGGATGGCAGGTCACTGGCACGGCAGCATGGACCTGGTGACGCATGCATTTACGACGCCAATTTTCTGGCTCGCAGCGGCCGGTGTTTTCACTGCCTGGTTCCTGTATCTCAAGCGACCGGACCTGCCGGCGAAGATCAGCGCCAGATTTTCCGGGTTGTACACAGTTCTGGAAAACAAGTACTACTTCGACGATTTATGGATCAAAGGATTCGCCGCTGGCGGTCGACGAATCGGTCAGTTCCTGTGGCAAAAAGGTGACGAGCGAATTATTGATGGTGTGATGGTCAATGGTACTGCGAATACAGTCGCCCGACTCGCAGGCGTATTGCGTCAATTGCAGACGGGCTACCTCTATCATTACGCGTTTGCCATGTTTATTGGCATGACACTCTTCCTGGGCTGGATGTTATGGGTATGACACAAAACATTCTGAGCCAGCTGATCTGGTTGCCAGTATTTGGCGGCATGGCTGTATTGCTGTTTGGCGATGCCGGGGATTCAACCAGCGCGAAGGCTGGCAGTATGCGCTGGATGGCGCTTGCGATCTCGCTTGCGACGTTCGCTCTGAGTGTTGTTCTGTATAGCAACTTCGACACTACGACTGCTGCAATGCAGTTCGTCGAGAAAACCAGCTGGATTGATGCATTCAACGTGGAGTACTTCCTGGGCGTCGATGGCATTTCCGCGCCGCTGATTTTGCTGACGACATTTATTACGCCGCTGGTAATTATTGCCGGCTGGGAAACGATCAAGGTACGTCCGGCACAATATTTCGCGGCGTTTCTGATACTTGAAGGGCTGATGATCGGTGTCTTCTCGGCGCTCGATGGCTTGCTGTTTTACGTGTTGTGGGAGGCGATGCTGGTACCGATGTTCCTCATCATCGGTATCTGGGGTGGCGAACGGCGCGTCTACGCAACGCTCAAGTTCTTCCTGTACACGTTCCTGGGCTCGGTGTTGATGCTGGTTGCGTTTGTCTATCTGTATAACAAGACGGGTAGTTTCAACTTCTTCGCGTTCATGGAAGTGCCGCTCACACTTAAGGAACAACAACTGATATTCATTGCGTTCCTGCTGGCGTTTGCGGTCAAGGTGCCGATGTGGCCGGTACACACGTGGTTGCCGGATGCGCACGTCGAGGCTCCAACTGGTGGCTCGGTCGTACTGGCAGCAATCATGTTGAAAATGGGTGGTTACGGATTTATCCGCTTGTCGTTGCCGATGTTGCCGGATGGCAGCGAGTACTTCTCTGGAATGATGATTACCTTGTCCCTGATTGCAGTCGTCTATATTGGCTTCGTGGCATTGATGCAAAGGGACATGAAAAAACTCATCGCCTACTCATCGATTGCACACATGGGTTTCGTTACGCTCGGATTTTTCATCTTGTGGTCGTTCAACGGCGGCAGCGGTGCCGAACTTGGCATCACCGGCGGCATGGTGCAGATGATTTCGCATGGCCTGGTATCCGGCGCGATGTTCTTATGCGTAGGCGTACTGTATGACCGCGTTCACAGTCGTGAAATTGGTGATTATGGTGGTGTTGCTAACACGATGCCTAAGTTTGCGGCTTTCATGGTGTTGTTCGCCATGGCCAATGCCGGCTTGCCCGGCACATCAGGCTTCGTCGGCGAGTTTATGGTCATCATTGCCAGCTTCAAAGCGAATTTCTGGTTCGCGTTTCTTGCAGCGAGCACCTTGATACTGGGTGCGGCGTACACCTTATGGATGGTCAAACGTGTGATTTATGGTGAGGTGACTAACCAGAATGTAGCCAAACTTACCGACTTGCACAGCCGCGAGTTCATCGTTTTGGGTGTGCTTGCCATTGCCGTATTGCTGGTCGGACTCTGGCCCGCGCCGCTCGTTGACATGATGTCGGTGACAGTTCGTGAGTTGCTCGTGCAAATCGGCCAAACGAAGCTCACAGGAATCTAGGGTGCATTCAGAATGATATTCGGCCAATTCTCAGCAGCATCCCCCGAGATCACGTTGTTGATAATGATCTGCGTCGTGCTGATCGCGGATTTGTTTATCTCCGACGAGAATCGTGTGGTGACCTTCTGGCTGAGCATTGCTGCGTTGCTGGTTACAGGCTGGGCCCTGGTAGCCAGTGCGCCGGAAGCACGTACGCTGGTCTTCGACGGCAGTTACGTCAGCGATCCACTGTCACAGATATTGAAATTGGCCGCGTGCGGTATGGTTGGCGTGGGCTTCTGGTATGCGCGAGATTATTTACGGCAAAACGAGCTGCTGAAAGGCGAGTTCTATTTATTGGGACTGTTTGGCCTGCTAGGCATGATGATCATGATTTCGGCGAACAGCCTGCTGACCATGTACCTCGGCCTGGAAACATTGTCCCTGTCCCTGTATGCATTGGTGGCTTTCGACAGAAATTCGGCAGCAGGAGCTGAAGCGGCGATGAAATATTTCGTCCTGGGTGCAATCGCCTCCGGTGCATTCCTGTACGGAATTTCCTGGGTCTATGGCGTTACCGGCAGCCTGCAATTCGATGTGATAGCGGCAGCAGTGCAGGTGGCGAAGCCAACGGCATGCCACTGTGGTTCGGCATGGCCTTCATGATTGCCGGCATAGCCTTTAAGTTTGGCGCCGTACCGTTTCATATGTGGTTGCCGGACGTCTATCAGGGCGCTCGATCGCCGATTACGCTGTACATCGCGTCCGCACCGAAGCTCGCAGCTCTGGCACTGCTCATGCGGATTCTGGTGGATGGCCTGGGTGACCTGCATGGCGTATGGCAGGGCATGATCATGGTACTGGCGGTACTGTCACTCCTGATCGGCAATATCGTCGCGATCGCTCAGACCAATATCAAACGCATGCTCGGTTATTCGGCGATCGCCCATGTTGGCTTCATCCTGCTGGCGGTCTTTACAGGCACTGAAAATGGCTATGCGGCTGCATTGTTCTACACGCTGACTTACGTAGTTATGGCCGCCGGCGCGTTCGGCATGATCATCCTGCTCAGCCGCAAGGGCTTCGAGGCCGAGGATCTGGCTGACTTCAAGGGCCTCAATGCTCGCAGCCCCTGGTACGCCCTGATGATGCTGTTTTTCATGTTCGGCATGGCTGGCGTACCACCCTGGGTCGGTTTTATCGCCAAGTTGAACGTCATTAGCGCTGTACTGGAAGCAGGATTCCCGGGACTGGCCATTCTGATGGTGCTGGCATCTGTCATTGGCGCGTATTACTACCTGCGCGTGATCTGGTACATGTATTTCGATGCGGCAGAGGACCGATCGGTATTTCAGGCGAATATCGACACGCGCGTGATACTCAGCCTGAATGGCTTAGCAGTGCTTGTTTTGGGCATTATGCCGGGCTGGTTGCTGGCCATTTGTATTGACGTAATAGCTCGTACTTACTAGGCACAAAAATAGTATCAATTCTTCGCCCCAAACGGGTTGTAATAAGGGTTCGCTGTTTGTATCATGCCGCCCCTACTGATGCGGGGTGGAGCAGTCTGGCAGCTCGTCGGGCTCATAACCCGAAGGTCGCAGGTTCAAATCCTGCCCCCGCTACCAAAAATCGAAAGCCCGGTCCTGTACCGGGTTTTTTTGTGCCTGCGATCCACTGAATTGACGTCTGCTTTGCTTCCGCAGCAGTCACTTGCCTGCCATATTCCTGACAGGCGGCTAACGACCAGGCACAGATAACATGGTTAGCCGGGTTTTAATATATTTGACCTGCGTCTAATATGTCTTTTATAACAATTCTAAGTCAACTGGTGCCCGGCCGGGTGGCCAGAGAGGGCGAATCGATGAACAAGCAACTGCTTATTGCATGCGTTGGAGTCACACTAGTCGCGGCCTGCGGTGGTCCGAGTAGCACCGATGAGGTGGCTACAGACGATAACTCGGCGACCGCACCAGAGACTTCCTCCGGAATCGAAATGCGGCCGCGGCCCGCCGATGAGAAAGATTTTCCCGAGTACATACAGTATTTGGTCGATGTTTCTTTCCCGCGTACCGAAGAAGAAATGGCACTGGATGCCCCGATCCAGACGAAGTTCAAGGGCGCGCACAATATTGACTCCATATTCATTTCCGCGCCTGGGTGGCCTGCCGGGTTTTCTATGGAGCGCTATGACGAGTACGTGCAGCACACGATCGAAAATGGGTTCACTGCCTTGTCAAATACCGTAACCAATGGGGGTGAGTCCACAGAAGTGGTTATGGAACGCATGAAAGAATTCAATCAGTTCCTTGCCGATCGACCCGACAGGTATATGCAGATCAAGACGGTCGAAGACTTCGAAACAACGCGCGAGAATCCACGGATCGGGGTCTTTTACAACTTCCAGGGCATGGATGCGTTCGAAGAGGATGTCGCCAATATTCAGAAGTTCTATGACCTGGGGCTGCGCACGGCGCTGTTCGCTTATAACCAGGACAATGCGTACGCGGCCGGCAGTAATTCCAATGGCAGCGATGCAGATACCGGTCTTACGGAGCTGGGCGCAGAAGTCGTTCAGGAAATGAACCGCGTCGGGATGGTTGTCGACTGCTCGCATACCAGCGACACGACCTGTTTAGACGCAGCTCGCGTAACCAGCAAGCCGATGGTCATGTCGCACTCGAATGTCGCGACACTTCAACCTATTCCCCGAAATAATTCAGATGCGGCGATCAAAGCCGTTGCGTCAACGGGCGGTGCTATCTGCATTAATTTCATTGGCGGATTTCTAAACCCGGAGGGCGATGCTCGGCCCGCAAGAATCGCCGAGCACATGGAATACGTGAAGAACCTTGTTGGAGTGCAAGCCGTGTGCGCTGGTTCGGATTACGTTTACAACTACGGCGATTCGCTAATGATGATTTTGAAGGACCCCGAGAAGTATCCGCCTGAATCCGGTTACGCTTCACCTTCGCATATGGGTATGCCGGGTGAAGTCTGGGGTGCGGTAGGGGTTCTACAGGACGTTTACGGTTGGACTGACGACGAAATAAGAGGCTTGCTGGGAGAGAATCTGTTGCGTGTCTATCGTGCTAACTGGAAATAGGCCCATCCGAAAATATACAGAGGATTTTCAAATGTCGATACGAATTCTTTTTGTCTGGTTCGTGATCATTGTTGCGGCAGGTTGTTCGCCAAACGGCAACACCGAACAATCTGCAGCGCCGCCACCAGCGACAACAACCGAAGAATCACCCGTTGTGGAAGCTGTGCCTGATAATGATGCATCTCAGACGCTGTTTACAAATGTTCGGGTTTGGGACGGAACCAGTGATGGCCTTACCGACACGACTAATGTTTTGATCATCGACAATCTGATTCACTCGATCGGACCGGATGTCAGTGGCGGTGATGACGTAGCGGTCATTGATGGCGGCGGGCGAACTCTGATGCCGGGTCTGATTTCATCCCACGTGCATTTGACGCACACACTGGTGGACGGCGGGATTCCTGGCTGGAACGCAATGACCTGGGAAGACCTGGGCGCCGTCGCTACGGCGTCTGCCAAAGAATACTTGATGATGGGATTCACCACCGTTCGCGATATGGGCGGCATGGCGGACGG
>PVMK01189455.1_pt3 | contig 19440 bp, 22 predicted proteins | sample 1853481 | NCBI WGS metagenome assembly PVMK01 (sample SAMN08533507, study PRJNA380276) | Marine sediment metagenome, whole genome shotgun sequencing project. | reverse complement strand
CGCTATAGCCAACGCGCAGGCCGCCTTTCCTGCCTGGCGGGATACCCCACCTGTCAAACCTTTCGGTGCCTCCCCACTGCCATGGCTAGTCAGGTATTGAAAGCCTGCACGGCAGGCCGCGCAACAACCAGCTGCCCATTATCGGATCGAGGTCGCCTGCTGCATTGCTGGTGCACATATTGATATTCGTCTTGTGAACGCCGTAAGGATCGCGCTCATCGCCGGTGCCCTCCGGATACCACCAGCGGTCGGCATGAACAACACCCACTGATAATGTCTCGATGATCCTCGCCTGCTGCTGCACGGAACCAACGGGCGTCTCGATTCTTATCCACTGACCATCTTCAATACCGTGCTCAAGGGCCGTCTGCGGGTGGAGACTGACAAAAGGCTCCGGATTTTTCTTGCGAAACGCGGCCATCTGCTGGGCATTCTGGTGGAAACCCTCGATCTGGCGTCCGCCAGTGGTGAGGATCAACCGGTAGTCATCGTCGCGGCTGAGGATATCCGGCAACTTGAAGAACGGCAAAGGATCTTCCCCCCAGGATTCCATCAGCGAAGAAGCCAGTTCGACCTTACCCGAGGGGGTACCGTACTTGCGTTCTGGTTCAGGGGTCTCGCGTTCAGGATTCTGCGCGTCCTCACCCATGAGGACACCGTTGAAGGCCGCCACTTCATCGAACTTCAAACCCGCTGGGTCCAGCATGGTCTGGTAGAAATCCTCGACCCTGTCAGGCCAGTGTTCAGATTGCCCCAGACGATGCCCCAGATCGCGCCACAAATCGTAATCGCTGCGATGTTCATACTCCGGTTCAATTGTAGCCTGATTGGCTTCCACGAAATCACCCGAGAAACCGACTGAGGCAAGGCCGAGTGAGAAATGGGGCTTCTCCAGCCAGTGGGCGGCGGGCAGTACGTAGTCCGCCAGCCTCGATGTGGCATTCAGAAATAAGTCATGTGACACAAGCAATTCGAGCTTATCGCTTAGTAATGCCTCCTCAACACCGGCGACATTCGCACTGCCCCCCACCGGGTTGTGGTATTGCAACAGCAGTGCTTTCACAGGGTATGGCTCCGCTTCGAGAATCGCGCGCCACAAGGTTGGCTCGTGCGCACTACTGAGCCAGTCTGCGACGCCGCGTTTGCCATACCATGCTTTACTGATAGCCTCATCCATTTGCTCGTAGCCGGGGCCAATGCCATGAAAAGAACCGGCCCCCAGTATTTTGGCTTTCTGCTCGCTGGAAATCGCCCCCGGTGCCATCCAATCGCCATTGCTGAGGATATCGCGGGGCGGGCCGAGCAGGAGATGCCCGCCTTCGCGACCCAGGTTACCGGTGATCACGATCAGACAGGCCAGTATTCGACCTTGCTGAACCGCCGTCGAGCCGCTCTGGCACAAGCCGTTGCCGGCAGCAAAAACGGTTCGCTTTTCGGCACTGATCATGGCTGCCGCCGCCTTGATTTTCGCCACCGGCACACCGGTAATCGCAGAGACTTTATCGAGCGGATATTCCCGTGCACGCGCACTCAATCCCTCGAAACCGAGTGTCTCCGATGTGACGAAGTCGGCGTCGTAATGCCCGGCTTGTATGACCTCGTTGAGTAAGCCCATACCCAAAGCGGCATCGGTGCCGGGTTTTACCTGCAGCCACAGGTCAGCTTTCTGTGCTTCAGTGGTGTGCTCGGGGTCGATGACCAGCAAGCGGGTACCGGCCGCAATCACCTTCTCCATTTCGCGCCATCCAGGCTTGGCCGAGTGACTGGGCCGCCTGCCCCAGATCACCAGACAACCCGTGACATCAGGCAGGGGCATGCTATACGTCGTCGGCCCAAAGCCATAGGTGAGGAATTCACCCATGGTCGCTGGCCCAAGGCAGATTTTATCCTGACCGACGCTGTTCGGACTGCCAAACAGATTCATGAATCGGGTGCCCAGTCCAAAGTCCGAGCCGTGCACCGTGCCAAAGCCGTGAGCCACGGCTTCGGGCCCAAATTCTCCAGCAATAACTTCGAGTTTAGCCGAAATTTCGTCCAGGGCCTGATCCCAGCTTATGGTCTGCCATTCGCCACTGCCCCTTGGGCCGACGCGTTTCATCGGTTCATGAATGCGCCCGGCGGCGTAATGAATTTCAAACGCGCGGTTGCCCTTCGGGCAAATGAAGCCCTTGGTCCGCGGATGCTCACGATCGCCTATTAGACGCGTTACCCTGCCGTCTTCGATGTGCACAACGTGGCCGCATTGCTGGGAGCAGGTAAAACAGATGGCCTTTTTGGTAATGCTGGAACTCATAGTGGCAACTCAACCTTGCTAAAAAGAAAATCCACCGATCAGGCCGGGTACAGTGGCCCCCGATAAACCAGCCAGGTAAAACGAGTCACCACAATGGAATTGGTGGAGGCCTACCTGTTTTGGTCGCTAATTGGATTTCGGCATTTTGGCAACCAACCTCGCTCTGACCTCCGCAACGTCGACAAGTACGTGTCGCCTGGTTTGCCTGACTTCAGATTCACTGTAGTAGCGAAATCTCTCGGGTAGCTGATCTGAGCTCATGGTGGTCAATATCCAGTTGAGTAACTCGGCCAGGGCGGCATCGCTGAGGGGAGAATTGGACGAACCGGGCACCTGTACCAAAAAATCCCTGCCGCCAGGCACCGCGAGAAAACTGCCAACAAAGCCATGCATGCTGGGCACGCTGCCGGGTAAGCCCGAGCCATCGGCCATGTGACAACCCTGGCAATTCAACATGTAATTGGTTTTGGCCCGGGCGGCGTCAATGTCCCTCGTATCCTGCGCCATAATCGTGGTGGATAAGGTCAGTAGTAGTGAAAACAGGAAACGCATGCTTCTCAAACTCATCGTAATTCGGGATGCTGCGCAAGCAGGGCCTCGCGCAACCGTGCCGTACCCTGGCTGTTGGTGGCGCTTTCAGACTCAAGGATGGACTCAACCTCAGCAGCGGAAAATGGCTTCCAGTCCGTAGACGCGTTTTCTTTATCTATGACCTGCACCGAATAATTCAGCAACTCACTGATACCTCCGGCGTCATAATTTGAACCCTGCGCCGGCATCACGCCCATGTACGGCATGCCGTTGACGGTAATACTTCCCATCAGCCCAACATTCACCACCGCCACCAGGTAGGCGCGGCCTTCATCGCTGGATGCAATGCTGGCTATTCGGCCTTTAAGCGGCGGAAAGGCTCCCGGGATTCCCTCGCCGCCCGGCAGGTGGCAGGCGGCACAGCGTTGAAAACCGTCCTCTCCAGTCGACTGGCTCGGGTCGGCAATGGCGACGCTGCCGAGAGATAAGGTGATGAACAACACGAGTAGCTGAAACATCACTTACCCCCCTGATTCATGGCCACACCCAAAATGACTGCCGTAGAACAATTGTACACCGTGCTCTGTGTGCCCAGGCACCAGTTGGTGTCATTGTTGGACTGAGCCCGGTAAACCGGCTTGTCGCTCTCATTCCGGTTACACAGGCAGCGGCCGCAGCTGGTCTTGCCGCAGCAGTCATTGTAGGAAATGATGTAGTGCACCCCATCGGCCGGGTTCTGGCAGGTGCCAATCCATGTGAGCGGTGACATTTCAGTGCCCGGCGGGCAGCTATTCTGGGTGCCCCCGCAACAACTGCACAGGAAACCATCAATGGCGCAGTAACGCCAGTAGTCACAGCTGGCAGGGTTGCCGGGATCTTCGGGATTACCGGTACTTTGAGTCGCTACGCCGGGATACATACCCTCGCCCCCGCCCCCCGCAGCCCGGGCAACGGGGAGCAGGGGAATCGTCGCAGAACCGACCGCGAGCGCACCCAGTCGTGTTAATAAACTGCGCCTGGAAGTGCGCTGTGCCAGTGTGCGTGAAGATTGGGCGGTCAAGTTATCAAGCCATTTCATCGGTCTCTCCTATGCCTCTTCCACGATCAGGCCAGCCGGGGTTGAATTCGATTGCATGTATGCCTGGATAGAGGGAACGCCGCGCTCCATGGACTCAAACAGGCTCTCAAAGTGCTCGCGGGAGTTGACAAGACCCAGTGAGGCGATAACCCCTTTTTCATCAATCAGCACGGCAAAGGGCAGTTTGGAAACGCCATACTGCTTTCCGAGTGTTTCAGAGGAAACATACACTTCGCCAGAGAGATTCTGCCGCTTGATAAAGTCCCGATGGGCATTCATTTCACCATCGCTGGCCAAAACAATATCCAACCAACCTCCTTCAGCGACCTTCACAGATTTCAGCATGGGCAGTAGCGTTTTGCAGACCGGGCAATCAGGTGAGAGAAAAAACAACAGTTGGGAGCGATCGAGTTTGCCGCCAATTTTCAGGGTATTTCCCGTATTGATGTCCAGCACTTCAACGGTAGGGGCGATGGCACCAGTTTCCAATATCTTGTTGATCATAAGTGCACCCGCAGGCGCTACCCGCTCGTACAAGACGCCGATCTGCCGGGTCAGGGCGAATACGAGTAAGGCGAGCCCAATGACGAAGACCCATAAAATCAGGTTGGATATAATCAGGATATTATCCATGGTGGGTAATCCTCCGCAGCAGGTCGTGATTTGCGATCAGTTGATTGAAAGCGTGGTAGAACAAAGCAAGAAAAGTGGCACCCAGGAACGCCAGGCTCCAGCCAATCAGGCCAAGCGGGACAGACTGCTGCATCGATAGTGAGAGCAGCACCAGACTCAATAAAACGCCGTTTCGCCCGACCAGCCAGCCGCTAATCGCCTGCTCCTGTCCAGGCCCGGCGCAACCGCAATCCAGGTCTCGCCTACCGCGAATGATGTTCAGGGCGATCGCTACGCTATAGGCGAACAGTAAAAGCGCCGCAAGGCCCAGTGCGGCCAGGTGCAGCATGGGAACCAGCAAGGCCGTCCCTGTGGCAAGTTCAAGCACTGGCAAACCGCGGGCAAACCGGGCCGACCAGCCTGCAGGAATAATCTGGTAATCTCTGACGACCCGTTGAAAGTGGCTTGCTTCAGTCAGTTTCTGGTAGCCACCCGCAACAAAGAGGTAGCTGAGCATCAAAGTGGCCATTGTACTTAGCAGGGACATCAGCATGAACGAATCACCTCACCGCATGCAGGTTGAAGGGCATGGCGGCGGTACCACCGATCATTTTCAACCACATGCCGCTGTCGGCGGTATAAATGTCCAATTGCATCTCTGCGTTAGTCACTACCAGATAGGGTTTCTCGCCACGGGTTACCTCGATGGAGACTCCCCAGTTTTTTAGTTCAAAACGCTTAACGCGTTTCTGGCTTGCGGGGTCGAAGGCCCAGATCTCTGAACCACCGGATTTATGGCTGCCATCCTCACCGTCGGCGTGCATGAGGACGTATATCAGTCCTGCATCGTTCACAGTGGCTATTTGCCAGCCACCGGGGCGCCAGTTGGCCCGGCGCTCGGTATCGCTCAACAGCGACCACGAGTCACCCGGGCGCGGCGTGGCCCCACTCAGGTCAACCGCTTGAATCTGTCCCTTGAAGGAAGGAAAGTAGGCGGTTTGACCTATATAAACGGGCTTGTCGAACAGTGGATCATCATCCACGCTAAAAAACGGCGGAATTTTCTCCTGAGTCGTGACCTGGCCGTGTTCGTCAAATTGAGCGCTGAACATTGAGCCGTTACTGCACAAGGAGGAAAACCCGCGTTTCCCGGTGGGGTAGATCAAGCTGCAGCCTGGAATCTGCGTTTCACTGAGAATTTTGCGCGATTCAACATCCAGCATCAGTACCGAGGCGGCAGGTGTGAAATTGAACAGGAAAAGGTAGCGGTCCTGGTCAACCAGCTGCAGGGTATACCGATTTACGACAAGCTGGCCCCGTTTGCCCCCGGGCAGCACGATTTCGCCGATTTGCCCCAGTGTTTTTTTGTCGTAAATGGACAGAACATCGGTTCTTTCTCCGCGCGTACCACGCGAGTAAAACGTCTCAGCCACGTAGAGTTCGTCGCGATTGCCCGATTCGTGAAGCTCGAAAATTGCGATGCATCCAGTGCGCCCTTGTAGTTATGGCTCTGTGGTGCGACATCAACCAGAACAAGCCGCTGGGCGATCAATGCGTGAAAATTGGCGTCGTGTACAAAAACCAGACTGTCTGGATAGTCGGCGTCCAGGGTGGCCACGTTGGGGATATTCTCGGCGGGAAGTTCGGCAACAGCGCCATTAGCGCAAACTAATGCGGCCATGCACACGCCGACCAGATACAGGCTTGTTTTACTGAGACCAGGCATTTCAATCCTCTCCCCGTGCCAGGCACGTTGTTAGCTTGTTACTACCCTGGTGCACAGCTATTTAGTGCACTGGTTCAGTATAGCTCTTGTTTCGTTAATTACCTGCATTGCGGTAAACTCGAGCAGACTCTCCGAGCCCCACTCTACGCCCAGGCCATAGGGGGAGGCATTGGCCCGTGCGATCACATCGTCCAGGTCACCGTATTTGATCACTGGCAGAATCGGACCGATTAGTCGGATTATCGCGAGTAGGTGGGCTTCACCATCGATATGAGTGGCAAGAAGCTGCTTGATTTTCTCGGTTTCAGTATTTGCGAGGGACAATCGCGATGACTCGCCTTGAGGTGATGTTTCCTGTAAGAATATCAACAGGATTGAATAGTCAGGAGGGGCAGGATAAAATTAACTGGCAGGTCGAGGGTTTACTGCTGTTTAACCTCCACCCGATCCTGGTCGCCCATTTCAAAATTCGTATTGAGGTAGTTGGGGAATTTCTTCTTGTACGCCGCATCGGTCAAACCGGGCTGATCATTGGGTCCGTAGCCGGTATTGGTCAAATAGTCCGAAGAACCCATGACTTCTTCTTCATCATATTTCATGCCCAGGATGTTCACCCAGCGCGGCATCTGGTTGAAAAAGCCGGTCAGGGTGGCGACAAGGTGTACCGTGTGTCCGTTCCAACCCGCGTCGTAAGCCGCATCCACATCTTTTTTGGTGACACTGTCGGCTTTCAGCGTGGCCTTGCGAATGATGTTGAACAGGGGTCGAAATTTCGTATCCACAGACATATGCTCAGGATCGCGTACCAGATCCTGAATCAGCCAGCGATCGCCACCCAGCAGAGCGAAGTTGCGTGAATGTACGTTAATCGGTTGCAGTGCGTTATTCAGGCTCAGGCAAAAGGCCGCCATCATTTCGCGCTCCATATGTGTCAACTGGGATTCGCTGCGCAAAATGGAGCGCCCCACTTCAATAAATAAAGAGGGTGTTTCTGAGTTTGTGCCATACAGGAAATCCTGCATATTGGCACCGGGAAATTCGCGTAGATAGGACATGGTGGGGCTCCGTATAAGTTTGTTTAATAGAGCTGTGCCCTGTGGCGTGCAGCTACTTTTTTAGTACAATAGATCCGTCGTAGAGACCGTCCAGCAGGGAACTGGCCAGCAGCATGGCGGACTGGCGTTCACCGCCTCTGTGCATCTCGATGGCCAGGCGGCCATCGTCATCTTCCACCACGTCGAAAACAGTTTTGTTATTCAGCACAAAGGTATTACCCAGAAAGGTGATGCTCTGTACTTTCTCCTCGTGTTGAATTCGATCCAGCCGGCTTTCAATACCCTGGAAAAAAACCACGAATTGCTCTTCCAGGTCGGCTGTGGAGGCGGCGCTGATCGTATCTACCTCGCCCCCGGGTGAAAAACCGCTCACCCGCTCCCCCAGCAGGGCCTGTTCTCCCAGCAATTTGAACTGCACCTGGTAGCCCGGTGAAAACACAATGGTGAGATTACACAGCCGGTCCGCAGAGTCGACCACACCGGGTTCCATCTGCAGGCCGATATGGCTGATCGCGTAACGCTCAAAATATTCTTTCGCTATCGGTGACATCGTTATTAAAGTCCCGCATGCCCGTCTGGGCGAGCTTTAAGCAGGCCGTATACCGCACCAAGTAGACCAAAAACCATGCCCATTGAGCCCCCTATCGAAATAACCTTGCCAATGCCCGCAGCAGGGCCAATCTGCAGGAGGACGCCCAGGGGGAACAGGGCGGCGCTCAGCGCCAGGACGCAGGCCAGCAGTAAGCCCTGTTTTTCGGCCAGCGCCATGCGATCGAAGGTGAGCCCCAACACGATCAGAATGAGGGACAACATGCCCCAGTGTCCGTGGGAGTGCACCTCATTGCGGTATTCCTGGCTGATAGCGCCATAGGCGTCCAGAGCAGTATAGGCCGACTCCAAGTTGCCGCGGGACGCTTCCATAAAACCTGTCGCCATCTGTGTACCCATGCCCACCAGGGTCTGGTGTTCATCGAAAAGGGCATAGCCAACACCAAAGGCCATGGTGCAGGCGATCAGTGCAATGCCGGTAAGAATCAAAATACGTTGTGGCGTTGTCATGATGACGCTCCCTGTTCTGCGTCACGAGCTCCTGTGTGGCGCAGTAAGCCGAATAACATGGCCATCAGACTGACTATCATGGTGAAGCCGAAAAAGTCAGCGCAAATACTGCCCACAATGCCGAGTTTGATCTCCATTAGTATGCCGATGGGCAGGCCAAAGCCACTGATAACCGCGAGTTGCGCCCAGCGCCTGCGGGTGCGCTCGCTATAGTGAATGAACCCCTGAACAAACGACATCAGCAATAACAGGATACCCATCTCGTTGATGTGCGTATGGACGGCGATATTGATGGCGCGATACATCTGGAACTGGCCAAAGGCAGCAAAATCCGCATCCACCAATGCCTGCTGTGAGCCGGCGGCATGAGTGACGATGTCCTTGAGGATATCCACCTCGGAACTCGCAGCGCCGGACTGTGTCCAGGCGGCGTAGCCCGCACCGTAGAAAAAGCCGGACACCAGCAGGAGCAGTCCCCCCACCAGCAGTGCCCGCGCCGCACCGTTATGGGCGCCGATATAAGAAGGTTTCGCCTGCGGTTCACCGCGGCGGCCCTTTCCATAGCGCCATAAGCCCCACAACTGGATGAGCAGCGCTACCGCCAGCAGGGCACCGAATAAGTCCGCGAAAATACTTCCCCAGCCAATATGGCCCAGTGGACTGTAAGCAAGGCCCACATAGTAAATGGAAAAAATGGATACGGGCAGGAGAATCGCCGATACAATGAACAGCCATGCCGCACGCCGCTTGGTTGCAGTCGACAGCGCCACCCAGGGTTGCAGCATGGCCAGCAACAGAGCGATATAGCCCATATGGATAATATGCGTGTGGGTATCGACCTTGGTGCCGCGATTTTCCAGGAAGCCGCCAATGGCCATGAAATAGGCCAGAATCCCGTCGGCATCACCTGCAGGTATCAACTGGGCGGCAGCGTACATCGCTTCCCCGATGCGGGCATTGTTGGGGTGCAGCACAAACATGGCGAAGATATCGCCAAACAACATGCCGCTGGCGACGAGTAATATACCACCGATGACCAGTAGCCTCTGGGAGCTTGAGGCCAAAGGATCCTGTGCTTCAGCAGGAGTGAATGCAGCCTGAGTCAATGTCGGTCTCCTGTAACGTAAAGGACTGCCTGGCAGCCCCGAATCGATAGCTCAGCTCGCCTCAGCCAGTGATGTCTGAGCGGGCCTCAGGTGCGGCAGTACCTCTTCACCAAACAATCGAACCGTTTCCAGGTTGTCTTCCTCGGTTGCTCCTACCACTTCCAGAAGGGGCGTGTTGAGGCCGGCGTCGACCAGTTCCTGGGTAATTTCCAGGCACTCCTCAGGCGTTCCGGAGATCACAGTAAACTTGCGCTGCATTTCGTCTGTGACCAGGTGCGTAACATTGTCCGCGGTGCCGTCTTCGATGGCTTTGCGGAAGGGGTCCCAGGCGGAGTCGGGCAGGCCGGAACCAGCCAGAATCACATCGTTCTTGATGTTGCGCAGTTTGTTGACGATATACGTGCCGGTGTAGCTGCGAGTGGCTTCCTTGGCTTTGGCGCCATCTTTACTACAGGCTGCGAGAATAACACCGCCAACGGGGAAATCAGCCGGAAGAGTGCGCCCGACTTTGTCTGCCCCCTTGCGCATATTGTCGATAGCGTATTCGACGAATTTGGGTGAAGTCAGCCCGGCGAGCAGCATGCCGTCACTGGAGCGACCAGCCAAACGCTGCATAAAGGGCCCGGTGGCGCCAACGTAGATGGGGATTTCAGTGCGCAGGCCATCCGCCGCACGGTCGTAGGCGGGCATGCTGGATTTGAAGAATCTGCCCTCGTAGCTGTATTCCTCGCCGGTGAAGATCTTGCGCATGATGTCCAGGGACTCCTGGTGAACAGGCACTGGCTTCATTTCGTCAATGTCATATTCCAGGTATTCGATACCCACTTTGCCGACACCAAGACCCATTATAAAACGGCCACCTGACAATTCGTCGATGCCTGCGCACTCGGACGCCTGAATGGTGGGGTGGCGTACATAGGGCGAGGTAATGCCCAGACCGATGGTAATGTCCTTGGTCGCCATGGTCGCCGCCGCCAGGGCAGTGAAGCAACCGCGGGATTCGAGGCCGTAGGAACGGAACCAGTGATAGGCCTCCGCAATCCAGAAGCCACCGCTGTAGCCGGACGCTTCAGTCTGCGCAGCGTACTTCTGGATGGCCGACAGTGGCTCGTAGGATTTAAAAATAATACCGACGTTTACTTTACTCATATCTGTTCTCCTTGGAATAGATTCAGGTGTAATTAATTATATTGTGCAACTACTGCGCGGAATTCGTCGTCGCTCATCAGGCGCTGCGCAGCTGTCGCTTTGACTTTTACTTCGTTGAGAATGTCGCCGTGCTTATCCGCGGCGACCTCCAGGCCCAGCTCGTCCAACTTGAGGACAATACTGGATAAACCGCTCTTTTTGCCCAGCACGATTTTGCGTTCAGCGCGGACAATATCCGCGGAGTAGGGCTCTATCGCTTCGGGAATATGGAACTGGTTGGCAACCGCACCGCTCTCACGTGTGTACAGGTATTCGCCGACCACCGGCTTCCAGCCATCCACGGTGTAGCCGCCGGCCTGTTGCACCAGGCGGGAAATATCACGCGCCTTGCTCAGGTCCAATGCCACGGGTACGTTGTACAAACACTGCAGGGTCAGGGCGACTTCACAGATGTCCGCGTTGCCCGCCCGCTCACCCATGCCATTGATGGTGCCCTGGATGAAATCGGCGCCGCCGCGCACTGCGGCGATTGCCGCGGCTGTGGCCAGGCCAAAATCATTGTGGCCGTGCCAGTGGATAAGTACATCGTCACCCACCCAGGACCTGACCAGGCGAATTAAATGCTCGGCGGCTTCGGGGGCGCAGGCGCCGATGGTGTCTACCACGGAGACTTCGTCAGCACCGGCTTCCAGGGCGGTGGTATATACCTGCCGCAGAAAGTCCAGGTCACTGCGCGTGGCATCCACGGCAAAGAAGTTAATGCGCTTGATGCCGTTGTCTTTGGCGTGCTTGACTGAACCGGCGATCCGTTCCAATACTTTTTCACGTGTGAAACCGTAGGCTTCCATCTTGACGTCGCTGGTGGAAATCTCGATCAGCGCGTACTCGGTGCCCAGTTCGATGTGCGCATCCAGGTCGGCCTGTACGCAGCGGGCAAAGCCCCAGATTTCGGAGTCCAGGTCAGCGGCAAGAATGCGCTCTACTGCCTGGGTGTCCTCGGGGGAAACCCGGGGGAAACCGGACTCGATGCGGCTGACGCCCATTTCGGCTAACTTGCACGCGATTTCAAATTTTTCATCGGGGGTAAAACAAACACCCACCGACTGTTCGCCGTCGCGTAGTGTGGTGTCGTAGAAGCGAACTGTTTTACTGCGGTCAAAACCGCCCTGCACTGATTCCAGGTTGTTGAGTTCACTGGTCCAGATCTGGTCTTTGGCAATACTGCTCATGTCTGTGCCCTGTATTCATTCCGTATTAGCCGCGAATGTTACGCGTGGCTACAGAAGCTGTCTTGATCTCCAGTGCGCTTTTAGTTGACTGGCAGGGTAGCCCCCGCTGGGGCTGGGGTGTCGTGCTTATTCAGGTGGGTTGGCGATGTACCAATCGTAGATTTCTTCCGCCGTTGTGAACCATACGTCGTCGTGTTGCAACATGTAATCGTAAGCTGATTCAAAGTACTTGATGCGGTGGGGTACCCCCATGATGTAGGGATGGATACTCATTGACATGACCCGGGGTTGCTCTGCACCTTCCCGGTACAGCCGATCGAATTGGTCGACCACGCGCTCTTGCCAGACCCGGGATTCGTGCTGGTGAACGACCATCATTGGCAAGTCACTCAGCTCCAGGGTATAGGGTAATGCGACCACGGGATCGGTTGTGGTTTGCATGGTCACCGGTTGTTCATCCATAGGGAGGTCTGTGACGAACTTGAAGCCCACCTCCGCGAGATAGTCCAGGGTGTCCAGTGTCTGGTGAAGGCCGGGCCCCAGCCACCCTTTTGGCGCTGTTCCCGTGTACGCCCGCAGGGCATCAAAAGATTTTTGAATGTTGTCCTGCTGGTCCTGGACCATATGCAGGGCCTGTTGGTGATAGCCGTGTCCCATAAAGCCCCAGCCAGCGTCGCGCATGGCGGCGGCTACCGGTTCACCTGCTCCCTCGCACACCCGTGCATTGATGGCAGTACTGGCTTTGATGTTGCGTTGGTCAAAAGCCTCCAACAGCCGCCAGAAGCCCACGCGCATACCGTATTCGTGCCAGGCCCAGTTGGGTATATTGGGTATGGTAACAGCGCCTGCGGGCGACGTGACATATTCACGTGCGATGGGTTTTTCGATGTCCCACTCTTCCACATTGACCACGGTGTAAACCGCCAGCCGCTTGCCTTCCGGCAGCCGCCAGCGTTTACGCTGGCTGATGGCGGAGAAGTCAAAGCGCTGCTCAGGCCGTTTCACTACATTGTTCCCTACTAATCGACGACGCCACAGATCTGCATCATTACCTGGATGTATATTTTGATGATATCCAACATATCACCGATATGCACGGCTTCACCCTGGTGGGTGGAGAATCCGCCGCCGCCGGCGCGGATGCGGCCCGCGGAGCCGTAGTTCACGGTGGGAATGCCGTAGCGGTTCATATGGGCGGCGTCGCTCATCCAGGTCTCGATGCCGAACTCCGGCGCATGTCCCAGCTGATCAGTGTGTGCCTGCACGATGTTCTGGATCAATTCATGATCGTCCGGTATTGAGGTGCCGGGTACTGACATAAACGTTTCGACTTTGGTGCCGGCCAGCTGCGGGTTCGCGTCCACCACGCTGGCAATGAGATCGCGCACCTCGTTATAGGCCTTCAGTGGCAGGTCGTCCGGCAGAGTACGAACATCCATGTAGATCACGCAGTTGTCCGGGGTGCGCGCTCCGCGCCAGCTCCAGCCGCTCTCTACCGCGGAGACGTTTACCCGCGGCTGGAAATCCCCCAGGGTATTGCGCTGGCAATAATCGGGGATCCATTCGTGAATGGCATCCAGTACCACCCTGGCCTTGTTGATGGCATTTTTTTCAACTTCTGACCAGGCGGTGTGAATCAGGTGGCCCGGTACGGTGATCTTGACCCAGGTACTGCCGCAGTGACGCGGTATCAGCATCATATTGGTGGGTTCGCCCAGGATGCAGAAATCGGCGATGGCACCGTGGGTGATAGCAAACTTGGTACCCACACCGTAGCCCTGGTATTGGGGGCCCTCGTGGTCGTTTACCGGTGCCTTTTCGATTTCACCGGCGACCCCGGCGATGACCACATCTCCACCGAGCTTGATTCCGGCCTTTTGTATCGCCTCCACAGCCGTCACATACGTACCCATGGCGCTCTTCATATTGAAAGAGCCCATGCCGTAGATCCACTCGTCGTCCACCAGGGTGCCCCTGCATTGATAGCCAAGGCCCCGGTGCGCCTGTTCCGGGCCAAAAGAGGTATCCAGGTGGCCGTTGAACATCAGTGACTTGCCGCCACCGAGTCCCTGCAGGCGGCCAACCGCGTTGTAGCGCTCATCGCCGATAGGTTGCAGCACGGAATCAAAGCTCGCACCCTGCAATACTTCGTTCACGGCCCGCGCCATATCTCCCTCATAGCCGGTGGGGCTGGGGATGTCCACCAGGTCCATGACCAGCTTTACCAGTCGGTCGCGGTCTATGTGGTCAATGGCCCGCTGGACCAGTTCCGGATTTACAGTATTCATCAATTCTATCTCCTTAGGGACCGATCAGTTACAGGACGGGTGTTACCAGAGCGCCCAGGCCTTCCACGTGGCATTCCATCACGTCACCTGACTTCATCCACTGGGGGTCTTTCATCCCCGAAATCACCCCTGGAGGGCTGCCGGTAGTGATGACGTCACCCGGCTCCAGTGTCATGTGTGACCACCAGGAAACCAGTTCGGCCATTTTGTAGTGTGTCGCGTTGGTATTGGAGTTCTGGCGGAGTTCTCCATTGAGGTACATTTTCATGTCGAGGTTGTTGGGATCATCGAGCTCGTCCAGGGTTACCAGCCAGGGGCCAAAGGGGCAGGAACCGTCAAAGCTCTTACCCATCAGGATGACGTTGTTGGCGTGTTCACGGGCCTGGATATCGCGGGCTGATACATCGTTGAATATCATCAGCCCGGCAACTGAGTCCATGGCGTCTTCAATTGAAACATTTTTACATGTCTTGCCGATGACGATGCCCACCTCGATTTCGTAGTCCAGTTGCTCGGTAAAACGTGGAATCTCGATGCCGACACCGGAGCCGACGATACATGAGGAGGCCTCCAGAAATCCTGTGGGGTGTTCGAAGTGAAATTTATCCCAGCCGTGGTCCTGCCATTCGTCTGCTTCCCAGCCCTCCAGTTCACTCAGGTGCGCGTCGAAGTTGCAGGACGTGTGAATGATCTTGCCGGGGCGTACGGGGGATTGCAGCTCAACTTCTTCGGCAGTATAGGTGTGCTGGTCGCCGTTGGCGCCGCTGGCGACCTCCTGGATCTGCTGCAGGGCGCCGGCACCGGCGCCGAGAACCTCCAGCATGGAGTTCGGTATCGTACTATCGAGTGCCACCAGGTCCAGGTACTTGTCGTCCTGGTACACGCCAATGGTCTTTTGGCCGGTGGCCTTGATGGTAAAAGTGGCAAGTTTCATACTTTGATTCCTCTGATAAGCCGGGGTGGTGCACCCGGCGCATGACAACGCTATATTGTGAGGTGAAAATGATAGTTTTGACCGGGCAAAAATGCATTGCCCGCCAAGGTGTAAAAGGTTGACTCTGCGTGCAACTGGTTCAATACTCTAGGGATAATTAGCGAAAACCCGGATTTTGAATGACTGCCGACACCTCCAAATCGCGCGAAGATAATGAGCAGCTGGTGGATTCCGTGCGCAGCGCCCACGTCTCTGTTGACACGGGACTGCAAGGCGAACCGATTCAGAATTTTACCTGCCGCGAACTCCCTTTGGGTCGGTTGGAGTTGTTTGATATCAGGATCGACCCGATCGCTATTTACCGTCGTACTGAGGATATAGACAAGGATTCCAATGACGACGTCCTGTTGGCCACGCAAGTGGAGGGCACCGTGGTGGTCACGGAAGGCGACGTGGAGTTCACGCAGCATCCTGGCAGTCTCGCTCTTATGTCCGCCGGTGAGCCCTATACTATTATTCATATGCATAAGAGTCACCGCCTGGTCTTGCATATTCCCAGCGAGATATATCGGGAGCGGATTCTGGCGCAGCAGGAGCAGCGCGCGTTTCGCCCCAGGCTGATGCCCGCGGGTGGGCTCGCGACGATTGTGCACGGTATGCTGAAATCGTTGGCATTTGAGGCCGACAAGCTGGCTCGCACCGAGCAGTATACCCTGGCGGAAAGTCTGCTTAACCTGACGGCGGCCATGCTTCGCTCGGAGGTCGATCAGGAGTACGACCTACAGCACGCCAAGCAATCCGCACTGTTTCGCCGGATACTGGAATTCATGGAGGCCAATTACATGGATTGTGAGCTGACCCCGGAGAAAATCGCGACCGCCAATGGTATATCCATTCGCTACCTGCACAGCCTGTTTCAGCAGGCGGGTATGACGGTTTCAAAATGGATCTGGGAGCGGCGTCTTAAAGCTACCAGGGAGGATTTGCTGGATCCTGGTATGAGCCATATGCGAGTCAGTGAAATCGCCTATCGCCGGGGTTTTAACGACCCGGCGCATTTTAGCCGCGCCTTCAAGAGCCGTTTTGAGATTTCGCCCAGTAAGCTGCGACAAATTGCCCAGGATCAGGCGGAAATGCCCAGCTGAACACCCGTAGGGAGGGTACGCACCCCGAGTCAACTATTGATGCAGTAACAAGCAAGACACAATTACTGTGCCACTCTATGATTCGCTTTTACTGAATGAATTGGGTAAAGGGTTATACATGGGCGATATCACCAGGGTTTGTGTCGTTGGCGCCGGCGCCATCGGCAGCCTGTTAGTAGGCCATATTGGTGCACTACCCGACATTGCGATGACTGTTCTGGTGCGCCGTGAAAGTCACGCCCGGGACCTTAATGAAAAAGGCCTGAAAGTTACCGGGAAATCCGACCTGACAGCCAGTGTTCTGGCCTCCACCGACCCTGCCGATCTGGGTGATGTCGACCTGCTGATCATTGCCACTAAAACCACAGCGGTTGAAGCCAGCGTGGCTAAATTCAAAGGCTACTTTCCCAGCGCAGTGGTGATGATGATTCAAAACGGTCTGGGCTGTGAGCGCCTGGTGCGTGACATCGGCGACTGGCCCATCATCTCGGGCCTGACCTTTATGTCCGGCGTGCGCAAGTCTGATACCCATGTGGACTACGAGTTGGATACGCCAACCTGGATTGGCCCCTGGGATGCGGAAACCGACAAGCCCGGCTACAGCTACATCAAGCAGGTGGAGACGCTAATTAACCGCTCCGGGTTGATCTGTGAAGCCTACGAAGATTTGCGACCGGTACAGTGGTCCAAGCTGATCTTCAACTCCGCGGTAAATTCTATCGGCGCCGTGACCAACACGCCCCACGTGCCGTTTTACGCGGATACTGGAAACGTTTCCGACCTGGGCAACCTGGTACATGACATGATGGCCGAAGGAGTGGCCATTGCCAGGGCACAGGGCATCGAGTTGAGTAGTGACCCCTGGAAAATGAACTGTAAAGCCGTTAGCCAGGGCGGTAGTCACGGCAGCGAAGTGTACGCCCATAACACGTCCATGCTGGATGCCGTACGCGGCAAAAGTTATACCGAAGTGGACTGGATCACCGGGTCCATTGTGCGCGCCGCGCACGAGGCCGGTGTTCCGGCACCCTATCATGAAACCATGTACCGCCTGGTCAAGGGTATAGAGAAAGGGTGGTCCATACACCCGGGCGAATAACGACAAGAATAGTTCAGTAAGGAGCAAGAAATGAAAGTATGTATCATCGGTTGTGGTGCCATCGGCAGCCTGTTTGGGGCACATCTGGGAAAGCTGGATGATGTCGAAGTATGGGCCTATGACCCCTACCAGGCACATGTGGATGCCATTAATGAAAACGGCCTGCGACTCACCGGGGAAAGCGATTTCGTGGTGAAAATAAACGCCCGCAGCGATGCCAGTGAAATTCCACCCTGTGAGTTCGGGATTATCGCGTCCAAGACACTGCATACTCGGGCAGCGATGGAAGCCGTCGCTCATATTTTTGAAGATGGAGCGGTTTGCTCGGTGCAAAACGGCGTTGGCAGCGAGGAGATCGTTGCCGAGTACGTGCCCCGGGTCATTATGGGCACCACATTTCCCGCGGGTCATATCTCCGCCCCGGGGGTATGCAATCACGATACCAAAGGGCTGACCACCATCGGCCCCTTCGATGGCAAGCCCGCGACGCAGGCGGAGAGCGACAGACTCGCCGATGCGCTGACCCGCGGTGGTATGGAAACCGAATCTGTCGCCGATCCACGTGGTCCCATGTGGACCAAGGTTATCTTTAATTGCGCGTCCAATGGTCTGGCGGCTCTTACCCGCCTGCCCCATGGCATAAACTGCGAACAGGTCCGTGGCCTGATGAGCGACGTGGCGCAAGAGGGTGTTGCGGTAGCCCATGCCCTGGGTGTTACTCTGGAAAAAGATCCGGAGGCGATGATCGATTACGGCAAAGAGGTGGCCTATCTGCATAAGCCCAGTATGCTGCAGGACGTCGAAGCCAGACGCATAACAGAGATCGACAGCATCAACGGTGGTGTCGCATCGATAGGGGACGGGTTGGGCGTACCCTGTCCACTCAACAGGGCCATATCAGATATGGTCAAAGCATTGGAATTCAGCTGGACATTGGAGGCATAAGCCATGAGCACTGCACAACAACTCGACACGCAGGAATACACCAACAGGTTTCGCCCCAGCCAGGCGGAAATCGATCGACGCTACCGCAATGTGCGCGCAGCCATGGAACAGCACGGGCTGGACGCCCTGATTATCAGCGGCAGTGAGTACAGTGGTTTTGAAGGCGCTATCCGCTACATGGCAGGCTTTCACATTTTACACCGCTATGCCTATGTGGTGGTCACCGCCAACGACGATCCGGTTGTGATCTTCCCCAGGGAGGCCACCTGGGTAGGTGACCACAGTGCCACTTTTGTTGAGCGGCGCGAGTTGCCCGTGCATTGTGGTGAGTGGATGGCGGATTACCTGAAGGGCAGGGGGGTGAAAAAAGTCGGCGTTTATGGCCTGGAGTACATCATTAATGTACGTGACTACAAAGCGCTGGCCGTCGCGGATTTTGACCTGGTGGATTTTGATATTCCCTTCGACTACGCCCGTGCGCAAAAATCCGATGAGGAAATCGCCTCGGTACGCCATTCCATGGAGATCAACAAGCAGGGCGTGCTCGATGTGATCAAGGCCTACAGCCCGGGCAAGACAGAAGGTGAATTGATGGGTGTGGCCGAGCAGACCTTCGTGGCCCAGGGTTGTGCACGCAACACCATGGACATGGTGCAGATGGGCCCCAACGGTTCCCTGCGACCACAGATGGTATTCCCCACCAATCGGCCGCTGCAGGATTCCGACGGTATGATGTACGGGCTGGAGATCTCCGGAGAAGGCGGCCACTGGGTCGAGTATTCACGGCCGCTGATGCCCAATGGCATGGACGCGATTACCCAGGATATGATGGATGCCCAGCAGGAGTTTCATGTGCTGGTACGCGAGCACATGAAGGCCGGGCGCACCGCCGAAGAAGTGCACAAGATCTGCATGCAGCCCTTTGTTGATCGCGGCTATCGCTCCGGCCATGTATGCGGCCACAGCATTGGTATGACCATGATCGAAATGCCGCGCATCGGGGAAGGTTTTGACTTCGTATTGCCGGAAAACATGGTCTGCTCCATGCACCCGCATGTGATGAACGAGGAGCGCACCCACTCCCTGTACTTTCAGGAAACCTATCGGGTGACCGCTGAGGGTGGTGAGCCCCTTTCTGGTACGGCGATCAAGGCCTACGACGGTACGGAGACAGAACTGACGCCGGTGTGA
>PVMK01154470.1_pt1 | contig 19441 bp, 22 predicted proteins | sample 1853481 | NCBI WGS metagenome assembly PVMK01 (sample SAMN08533507, study PRJNA380276) | Marine sediment metagenome, whole genome shotgun sequencing project. | reverse complement strand
TAAGGGATGTAATCTAAAGTTTGCTCTCTCCCCTTTAGACCGGCCAATCAATATTCAAAATGGTGGTTTTGCGGATAGACAGCTAGGCACACTTCTTGCCTATAATATCCTCAGAACCGCTCAGACCTACCAAATAAAGCAAAACAATTCCAATTAGTTGCATAAGTTTGTCCATTGTTGGTCATTGATTACCTAGCTCCACTGCATAACCATGGATATTATGTAAGGATTACTGTGCGGGCGAAAACTTCTTTTTTCGTTGCATTGTTTTTTATACTTTTCCTGCAAACGGTGGTAGCCTCACCGGTTCTTGCAAAGGCTAAGGCAGGACGAGACCAAACCGTGGATGAGGGTGACACGGTAATTTTGGATGGATCTGAATCGGAGCTTAAAGGTGGCATTGACATTTATCAATGGCAACAGGTCAAAAAAGGGCCACGGGTTATATTGCAGAAAGCGGACGAAGCTATAGCGAGTTTCACTGCCCCTCAGATTTCAAAGGACGTGACACTTACCTTTAAACTGACTGTCAGATCCACTTCAGGCAAAAAAGATACTGATGAGACGAAAGTCCACGTATTAGATATAGAAAGTAATGATCCGCCCACGGCAGATGCGGGACCTGACCAGAATGTGGACGAGGAAACTACAGTAAGGCTAGATGGGTCAAATTCATCTGACCCCGATGATGGTATTGAGTTTTATCGCTGGAAACAGACAGCAGGACCGTCAGTTAGTTTATCTAATCCCACAGATGATCAACCTACCTTCTCAGCACCGACTGTAGGATCGGATGGTGTTTCGTTTACCTTTGAGTTAACAGTGACCGATTACGGCAGTTTGCAATCAACGAATACTACCATTGTAAATGTGATCTGGCTGAACGATCCTCCCACGGCAAATGCTGGAGTTGATCAGACGGTGCTTGAGAAAAGCGCAGTCACCCTAAACGGGTCAAATTCATCTGATCCTGATGACGGCATTGCATCATATCAGTGGAAACAGGTAGCAGGACAGTCGGTCACCTTTTCTGATCCCACAGATGATCAACCGACCTTTGAGGCTCCAAGTTTTGATGACAGTGGTGACAAACCACTCATCTTTGAATTGATAGTTACAGATGACGGAGGTTTGCAGTCTAGCGATTCAACAACTGTTTCTGTATCAAATTTTGAGAAAGATAACCCGGGCGCATCGGGAGGCGGTTGTTTTATCGACACCGCAGCCTACGGGTTCCTTACTGTCTTTGTGATGCGATGAAGTGCTCTGCATAGCGCCAACTCATTATGTTGGAACCAGTCATGTATGTATTGCTTATACTAATAATATTAATTGCTTGCATTACTGTATTCTTCTATCAACTGTACAAGTCGTGCTCGAAAGAAAAGGCTGATTATTGAATCATTTATACGAAAATATGTCTCCTGTATCAGAAGATTCACCACCATTTATGAAAAAATCCTACAGGGAGAAAACAATCAAGCTGAACAGAATCTCGTCAATAAAACTCAAGATATGAATGATACTCTTGTATTAGATGGAAAGAAAACTTTAGTCAGGGTTATTAGGGACCAATCCATCTATAGAAGAATAGTGAAGCTGAATGGTTATTTCTCTCGGATCAAGGAGTGGGAGAAAACTATCTCAGCACCCGATTTTCAGTCATCTAAATCCATTATGTACTCAAGCTCAATATCTGAGATGCTGCAAGCATTCTTAGGGGATGTTCGCCAGGAAGATGACTCTCTTTATAGATATGATTTTAAAGAGCACATTGAGGATATAGTTGCAATATTAGACTATCTTAACAGAATAAATACACACTTTTTGTTCCGTTTTCTAGCACTGTTATCCTCAAGATCTAAGGAGGAGATAGCAGGAGTTGGTAGTTTCATCGCCATAAAAAAATCTGAACTTGATTCTTTGAGGTGGAGATTAGAGAAACTTAGACTTCTGGAAGAGAAGTATCTTCTTGAGCAAAAATAATATCTTGCTACAGGAGACAAACTCCTACGAACTGTCCATTAGCTCATTTCCTGTTCATTCTTCAAAGACCCAGCGGAGCTTCGGCTCCGTTTTTTAATGCTCCATTCAGACTCTGGGAATGTGGATTACATACTCCACACTTCGTCCCTGAAGAACCGGCTACCACACCTTGTGCTAGATCTCATTGGCATAGACGGATCTAATCTCTTCTGGCTGGATACAAAGGTAATCTAAGGTTTGCCGTTGACTGCTATGATTGAAGCAAACCATTAATTCTGGTATGCCTACATTGAAAGTAACTCTTTGGTGATAGCCAAAGGTTTTTCGTAAAGTATGGCTTCCGTAGTTACCCCTCAGATTGATGGCATCAGTCCATTGCTTGACGAGTCTGTTGACACTTGGAACGGTCAAGGGCTCATTTCCTCTGCCCTTAAAGAGTGGATCGCTGTCTGCATAGTCATGGGACGCCAACAATTCTTGAATCACATCGACACAAGACTTGTTTAGTGTTACCCGCCTGAGCTTACCGGTCTTCTTCTCTCTGATTTCCAGATCGCTCATAGGTTTTAGGTCTTTGACATGCCCTGCCTTGATACTCAGAAGGTCGGATGCTCTGAGGTTCGTATTTATCCCTACTGTGAATAAGGCAAGATCCCTGGGCCTACCTGCCAGCAACTGCTTTATGGCTCTGATATCCTTAAACCGTTTTATTGGCTCAACCTTAATCTGCGCTCCTCTCTTTGGATGATTGAAATTCTGACCTTTCTTCATTTTTTCCTTCCCCCCCAAAAACAGTTAACTTGTTATCGGATTATACAATAAACTTAACTGATTGGTAAAAAGCATATAGAAAAGACGATCCAAAAAATCGTCTAACTTATTAATATTATGGAATCTTCACTAATATTATCGTTGTTAACTTTTGGGTAAAAGTTAACCAATGGCTCCAAATCTTCAATAACAGTATCCTATAACCTACAATAGTAGATTGTGGGGCTTGACTATGGGAAATTTTCATGGACCCCCCGCAACGTTGAGAGCACTAGGTTTTTGAGATATCAGTGAACTTACATGATCACACGGCCAACTCGTTCAGAGACTAACCTTAGTACACTTCTTCCGACTGGATTTTAGATAAAGTATCTGCTTGACGCTTGTAGCTACCGCCTTCAAGGCGGTCGTCTATAAATAAGCTTGACTCGCTGGAAATCACTGGCCATTTCTAGCACGGGGCAAATACCTCGAGTGGAAAGGAAGCGTGAAACGGACCCCCAACTACTAGAGCCGGCAGCCCTCATTCTCCGCATTCGAATGGGGATAGGTGTAGGGATTAAAGCAGATATATTAAGCTTTTTGATGGGTATTGGAGGCGCGTGGGCAAGCGTGAAGGACATCTCCGTGGCAACGTACTATTCAAATCGTGCCATAAGACGAGCGGCTGACGAGTTGGTTGCGGCCAGATTTATGCACTCTAGAGCAGAAACTCCTACGAAATACCTCGTCTCACCAAAGCCTTGGACACAACTGCTCCAAATGAAGGAGCCACTCCCAAGGTGGCGCTATTGGCAAGCGGCCTTCGCCTTTGTTGCTCATTTCCTTGAGTATGTCGAAAAAGAAAAGTTTAAAGAGGCCTCGTATTTGGCAAGTACCCAAGCGCGGGATCTGTTTGAGCAGCATCGATCGGCCTTCAGTTGGAATAAGATCTCAGTCCCAGATCCAAAAGACTTCCGAGGAACAGAATACTTAAACGGATTTCATGATACGGTATTAAAGCTGGCAGATTGGCTCGAAGAAAGTGTTAAACTTGAGATCCCTCATTCCTTTTTTTAGCAGTACATAAGCGAACTACTTCAGCAAAAGCTATCCCAGCTCTGGCCTGTCGCCCTTGGCCCCGTTGCCCTTGTCGGTAAAGACTAAGGCGCATTCGGCTGCCTCCAAGTTGTCAACTGGCAAATTGCGATCCTGGTCTCCCGTGCTCACCCGCGCATATCCGATAAGTCTTCCCATACTCCTAACCTCCATTTGATCGAGCTCTCCTGTCTCATCAATTGTGCCACTTGTCTATTTGTTGAGACTTTGATTTAGAGACGAGATAATAAGACAAAAACCTCTTAGATTTTACCTCCAGAAACCAAATTGGAACCAGTCTCATTAAACGTTAGTGAAATGACAAACCGACGCGTGGCAACAAATTAAACTTGCATATTTTCCTAAAAATGAGTATTTTCTTGTTCAAGAAAATGGAAAAAATCAGGAAAATGCCGACAGAGAGGGAAATGCTCAATCAGCTGCGGAGCGGTAAGGTTTCGCTGCCTCCGCTCTCTTTGCGCTTTCTGGAAGGTGACCAGAAGGCCAGGGGAAACCTCCGTTTCGATGCACTGGTTGAGGCATCATGGCGCGGAAGCATAGCGAAGTTTGCCGTCGAATGCAAATCCCTTTCGACGCCCAAGGCGTTTCGGGATGGGCTCAATCTGCTGAGAACATCGTCGCTCCCGAAGAGCTATCAGCCCCTGCTGTTTCTGCCTTTTCTAAGTGAGCGGCAATTAAAGGAGCTGGAAGGGGAAGGGATCAGCGGCATCGACCTGTGCGGAAATGGCGTCGTGGTCGTGCCGGGCATGTTTGCCATATTCCGCAGCGGCGGGAAGAACCGCTTTTCTTCTTCGGCTCCGATCAAGAACATCTACAGGAAAAACAGTTCCATGGTGGGGCGGGTATTTCTCCTCCGCTCCGGCTATGATACCGTTCAAGAGATCTGCGCGGAAATAAACCGGCGAAATCTCCTGGTGAATCGCTGGGATAAGAGACCCATGAGCCTGTCCACTGTGTCTAAATCGTTGAAGACATTGGAAGAAGATTTGATCGTCGATCGCAACGATATTATACGCCTGCTACAACCCGACAAACTTCTGGAAAAACTAAGCGAAAACTATGCTCCCCCCAATATCAAGGAGCGGGTCCGTCTCAAGGTCCAGGAGGAAAGTGGAAAGCTCCGGCAAATGCTGCTAAAGCAATCGCAGGAGTTGAGCCTTCCCCTCGTAGCTGCTGGGACATCATCGGTTGGGCAATTTGCAGTGATGCAGCGCGGAGATCTGTTGTCTGTCTACTGCCCGCGTTTGGAGATGATGCTTGAGCGGCTGTCCGGAAGTCAGTCGGATCGCTTCCCGAACCTCGAGCTCGTAGAGACGGAGGATGAAACGGTTTACTTTGATGGCCGACAGGAGGGGAACTTCTGGTGGGCATCCCCTGTGCAGGTGTACCTGGAGTTAATGGCAGGGGACAAGCGTGATCAGGAGACCGCCGAACAGGTGAAATCATACATCATTAAGAATCTTCAGACAGCGCAACAAAGATCACAATACCCGACCTCCAAACATCGCTGCTCGACCTTCTCCATGAAATGGAAGGTACGGATGTCAAACTCATTATTGGCGGGGGCTTCGGCATCTATCTCAAGACCGAGCACGTGCAGAGACCGGGTATTCGGACACTTTTGCACGAATGGCCTGAACCACGTTCCACCAACGACCTCGACTTGTTTCTCCGGCCAGAACTACTTATCGAATCAGCGAAATTGGAGCCCATGGCGGAAGCCATTGCAAGGCTTGGATATCAGGTGGTTCCAGGCGCTGAGAAATACCAGTTTGTAAAATCCGGGCCAGCAGGAGCTGAGGAGGGCAGCGTCAAGATAGACATCCTTACCGGCCCGCAAAGCCGTTTCCAGGGTACAAAGGTGAAGGCGGACGCTCGCCGTGCCCGGCCCAATCCTTCCGTCGGCGTGCATGCACATCCCGTTGACGAAGCGCTAACTTTGGAGGAGGGGTTGTTACGCAAAACATTGGAGGGAAAGCTCAGTTCAGGCGAATCCTGGCAGGCTGAGGTTTTCTTGCCGCATCCTTACACTTTTTCGATGATGAAGCTCTTCGCATTCAGGGACCGGCTCCACGATGCCAACAAGGAATTCGGCCGATATCATGCCCTGGATCTATACACGATTCTGGCAACGACGACTGAAGAGGAGTGGGGATATGCCCTCGAATTGCGTGATCAACAAGGAGACCAACCTTACGTTATGGAGGCGGGGCACCTAGTCTCGGAATATTTTTCCGCCCTTGACCGTTTGGGTATGATTCGATTGAAAGAGAGCCCTTACTATCGGCCCACCTTGCAGCTTGATGAATTCATGTCAGCCTTGCAGGAACTTTTTCCCGCAGCGGCCTAAACAAATTCAGAGGAAACTGAGCGATAGGTGTAGTCTCATCAAACCTTCGTTTTGTGATACTCCTGATAATTGCAGTAGCAGTAGCAATACATGCCGCTGATGCCAAGCCCCAAGGAAGAATGACTCAGGACTAACTCAACTCATGCCGTGAGGCCAGGAAGAAAGTTCACCGAAACCCACCACCATATTGTTTTATATTCATTTATATTTTGACTAAACCTTATAAAAATATTGTTATAAATATATTGGACAATAGTAAAACATTATATAATGGATAAGTGAGCGTGAGAGATGATAGAGAGTTAATGTCTTTGTTAGATTGATGCTCTTACATCTGATACGTGTTTAAGCATTCTTTTCTTATCTGTATGAGCTTTCTATTTAGTCTATATGCTATTGTTGATTTAGGAATACCTGTAATTAATGATGCTTTTCTAATACTGAATTTATCATCTATTATGATTCTTAGCTCTATAACATCTAGACTTTCATAAGCCATATTCAATGCTAGTTGATGCATCTCTCTTGTCTCTCTTTCAATTAGGGGATCAGTGAAATTTGTTTGATATGAAACATAATCAAGAATATCATTACTAATACCCTTACCAGTATGTGCCTTTAATAATCTTTGTTCTGATATCTCTATTTTTGCACGATCAAACTCCTGCCTTACAAGCTTCTGCAGATAGTTAGCCATCATCTGGACGACGTATTTTTGATTGACATGAGGTTTGGTGAAGTAGAGAGTGACCATTTCCCGGAATATTTCATCGAATAATTCTTCATGGTGCCACCCAAAGTCTCTTATGAGTGTTCTCTTAGAAAAACGGATTATATGATTTTGTTTATATTTGCCGTTACCTGAATAGGAATCACGACAGGCTTCATGGAGCTGGTTTAGGCACGTTAAATATTTCTCTTCGTCAATTGACTCAATTCCAAGAAACTGTTGCCAGATGGCTAGGGCACCATGGAAATCAACACCCTCAAATCGTTGAATAAAATCAAGAATACTATTGCTTGTTCCAAGATTGCACTGGGGATTGTGGCAGCCGAGATAAACCTTACCGTATCGACACCAGACGCCAAAGTACAGATGATGCATATCAAGCTTAGCACTCTGACAGATTGGGCAGTTTCCGAAGGCATTCCTTCCTGATATGGTTAAATAAGATTTATAGGTTCTTACGTAAGCTACGACTTCATTAAAATATTGCTGTGATGTTAATTCTTGTACCATTTCTGACTCCTGGCGAGGCGCCTCAGGTAGCCCCCACATATGATGGAAGACCGGAATAGGGCTCTCGCGCTAAATTTTAATTTCCGGACCGCGCCAGGAATTTTAAGATCTACGCCACAGCAAGACTCCTTTTCTGATGAGTAGAATGTTGGCCAAAAGGATATGACTCCTAATAAAAAACTGACTGGACAAGCATTCAATTCTCAAACTACATTAACATAACACTACTTTTACATGTGAAACCATTATATCATAGATTGTTTTGAATGGTAAAAGAGCGCGTGACGTTTTCACAAAAAAACGTAGAAAACATATATTATGAAATATGGTCCATTGTAATATATGTGATCACTATGTCATCATATTGTAATGTATATATAATAATATAAAGGTACATTTCTTAATATTTGCTAGCTTCTATAGGCGTTTGGTTGAATAACAAGCTTAGCTTATTCAAAGCTTTGAGTGAGTTTTGACATATTGCTGAATTACGGCGCTATCAAAAGCCGACAAGAGAGCGACTTAAGAAGAATCTGCGCTTCTTAATTTCGTAAAGAGATATGGGAATATTTCGTCAGCTGATTTGTAGGAATAATCAACAAATTTGTATCACTATCTAAGCTGGCCTCAACCATCCTTTAAGTCGGAGGCCAGGATTTCTTTATCTTCTTTGTATATCCGTTACAGACATTTATTAGGTACGATAACCCCTAGCACCCACACCAGGCCGATCCAACCACTTTACATCCATCCCATTTGGCGCCACGAACTTTCAAGTGAATCACCTCTGATTCTGGAAATACTGCATCAGCCAGATCCGTTAGTTCAATAGTCATACTTTGAGACTAAGATTTACGAATCCATTTCCTCTCTAACTATTCAAATATCTGCTAATAAGGTTGGAAGATTGGATTTGTAGATCCATACAGGAAAAATCTTATCCAGTCCATGTGTTCTGATGATCCAGACGAACACTCCCTCAGTCCCATGGCCCAGCATTGTAGGCATAAGCATTGCATAGCCTTCATCATGGCATATTAATTTTAAAAGCGTCGGGGAAGGATTTGTGACTGAAAGAGATCCAATTTACGATTTATCCTCTACAGGCAGGACAATGAATCCATCGATTAGATCTGAATTCATAAATGTGGATTGTCTTTTCCTAGCTACACAATTTCATTTAGGGATGATGGCTTTTGGAGGGACTCGATGAGCATAACCGACAATGGCCAAGATGAATTCTTAAAGTATAGATGGGAATTTCTAAGAAGAAACGGAGCCTATATAGAAGATTGGGAAGCATTACAGAAGTCTCACAACAAAGAAGACTGGGCCGAGTTTTGCGGAATCTATAATATATACTGCCCAATAGCTCCACACTGGAGCTACGATGATCTGTATTACAGAGAGAAACTAGGTATACCTTCAGAATACCCTCCTTTGGGTATCCATCGTTTGATTTCTCCGTTATATGGCCTCCCTGTTAGGGAGTTGACATATTATGACTTCTACCGCTTCAAGCAACACGAACCTGAAGATATTATGATGAAACTTTGGGAAGAGTGTGAATATGATGGCAAGCTTAAACTGGAAATAGACCTGTTCAATGCGAAGCCGAAATTAATAAAAAACATTGATAACCTAATTGCCAAACATCAAAGCTTCTTGAAGGAAAAACATGGCGAAGACTTTACGAGAAGGCAGACAGCAAAATTAAGAAAACCTCGTTATAACAACTTTGATAACTATCTCGCCGTCTATGATCTCAGAAAAGAGGGCAAAACTTTGAACGTAATCAGCCAAGCTCTTGGTTTAAATGGTCCATACATGGTAAGGGATTATTTTAACGCTGCTTGCAAACTTGTCAAAGAGGTTTGCAAAGTTGAAGTGAGCTGATCCAAACATTTCCTAACCTTATTTTCCCAATTCGTATTCCCCTTTAATCAATTGCTACATTTTATCCATTTCACATCCCCCAAATAAATACATTATCAAATGCTATTGTGTTTATAGCTATACATTTTATTATCCTTCCTTAAGACAACCTCCGTAAAAATATCAATCAATTTGATTTCCATTGAGAAATTTACACACCGCATTTCTCTCAATTAACATTGATATGGAGATATATTAAAATTGTAGATGTAAGAGATCGACAAATTGATAAGAATTAATAATAGAAAGAAAGGAGTAAATCCAATGAAAAAAGAACTCATACTAAATGAGGCAAAAGACTTTTTTAATGAAGCAAAAAAACAGATAAGAGAGATTGGTTTAATAGAATCGGTATCAATTCTTTTTTGTGAAAAAAATGGATCAATAAAAGGGTTGATAGTACCAGGACAACTTATATTAGAAGAAAGTAACAATAAAAACCGGAAGCAGGACGATTTTGACTTGGTAGTGAAGTTAGCAAAACGGTTAGATGCCGTAGCAATAATACAGATAGAGCAAGTATGGGCTAGAGAGAAGCCTATTGTCGATAACGAGAAGTCAAAAGTGGTCAACCCATTACCCCCATCTCGTGACCCAAACAGAATGGAAGCACTTATGATGGTAATCTCAATGCCGGGATTCTCTATTGTGATTATGCAACCTTATAGGCAGATTGGGGGGAGAATAGTGTTCGGTGAGGAGGTCTCAGGCGAGTTGAATGAACTCACTGGCAGTGAAGCTTATAAATGCCTAGTAGATCTTTGGGAGTCAGATGATGATTTGGGTAAAGAGATCGATTGTACGTTGAGATCAATGAAGAATCTGCAGTCCTAATAAATAAATAAGAAGGAGTAAAATATGAAAAAGAAAATAATTGAAGATTGTTTGAGAAGATTCGATCGTTATTTTTCCAGAAACACTTCTGCGAAAAACCAAGAACTTAGAAGATACATCAAGGAATATTTAGAATTGATTGAAGAGTATTCGTGTGCCTTTGTACCAAGGATATTTGTTTATCAATATGGATCGTCCAGTTTGATGGGAACGGCAATGGTTTGGGGATTCAATTATCGTACACTCTTTCCTCCAACAGACATAATCCTTCTTGGATCTCCCAGTTACGATCAAGAAAATGATGAGGTGATAGGTGGTTATGCCAAAATGGATGACCTGATTACCAAACTACACCCGTATCTGGATGATATTGACTCGTATGTTTTCACAAAAAAGCTGTCAGCTAAATATCAGGATTTTTATGAACACTCAGAAAAAATGGATGATCTTATAGAGAAGTTTCCTCAACCCATTGAAACCATCTTTAGAGTGAAGGGAGTAGATATCATACCCTCCTTCGAAGGAGAGGAGATGTATGGCCCGACTACTAGGCGGATATACCTTCAGAGAATGCTGGATTCATAAATGAAGGGAAGTGAAAGAAATAGTGAAACTAACGAAATACTGAAGGCAGCTCTTTCATATGCCCTCCGAGGCTGGTCTGTGTTTCCCCTACGCCCATAGGTAATACTGAAATAAAGAAAGGAGAATATAAAATGAAAAAGAAAGAATTAATAAAAGAAGCAAAGTCATTTATGAAGAATGCAAAAAAGGATCTGAAAAACTATGGTTACATAACACCAATCTCATTCATATTCTGTAAAAATAAAGGTTTACTTGTTGAAGGCTTTTACCGGAATACAAATGAAAAAATAATTTATTTTAATGCAATTAGAAAGATGGTTAAAGAAAATAATGCAGTAGGAATTATATTCGTTACTGATTCGTCGATAATAAATAAGGACACTAGTCTACCTTCAGACCAGGATAGGAATATATGCAAGGCAATATTTCTTACTGCATCAATACCTACCTATTGTTTGCAGATCATACAGACATATTCAGAAAATGGTGACAAAGTTGAATTCTATGACGAAGAAATGTGGGAACCGAAGAAAGGCCAAGGTACGGATTTCAGCAAAACCTTTGTCGAAATTTGGGACGATCACTTGAAGCATGATGAATCGAAACTTTCAAGTCATTAGAAATAATTGGATACATAAAATACTAAAAGATATGAAAAGGAGGAAACTATGGGATTTTATATTAGTGGAGCTAACAAAAGTTGTGAAAAAGGAAAGGAATTTTGGGCTAACGTATGGTTTTGGCGTCCCCTATGGGGATACGTGTGTTCAGTATGTGAGGGGATCTTAGACGAAAACGACTACGAGGAAGGCAATGATAATGACTGACATTTTGTTGATGAGGAGAAAGCTAAAAAGATAGCTGATCGTCTAATTTACCTCACGAAAAACGGACAAATGGAAGCTGACGTAGAAGAGTATGAGAACTGGCGCAACAACATACCTGATGAGAAATGCACACTATGTGACGGTGCAGGAGAGCTGAACGGAAAGTGTGTGGTCTGTTCGGGCCGGGGGGCATTTAGCAAAAGGGATAAGCCCCCATCTGTTAGAGAGTCAGATGAGCCTCTACTCTCTATGTTAGAAGAGATAGGGGCATTTTCAGACGATGCTCAGACACTAACATGTCGTGTGTGTGATGGAACTGGTACGTTGGTGCAAGTCAAGTGTCACGGATGTGATGGAAAAGGGGAAAGAGAAACCATAGAAGCTGCCTACCCCATGCATGTAGAGGTTATTAAAGAGTTCACCGAGTTTTGCAAAAATTCCGGTGGATTCTCTATCTTTTGATCTAATGATGCAATGTGACTCAATGACCCAACCCTAAAATCTACCAACAGGTTTTAGGAATGCAGCGATCCATGGATTTTACCGCCAGTTCTACAAATCCATAATCGCTTCGAGATCCTCGATGCATCGTGCATTCCACTTTCGTTTAGATATTTCTCGTTGGATTTGATGATGAGGACTAAGAATAGCTCGTTACGGAGGTTATGACAAGCGATCTTAATCTGAAATCCAAAAGGATCAAGGATGATAAAAAATAGAAGGAGAAAATTGACCAAACATGTTGACCATCCACCCTAAAATTGATACTTCTCTTTGCATGAAAGGAAACATAAGAACTAAGCAGAAATGCTCTAAATGCAAAGGCAAGTTCCAACCTACAGACCCTAAAAGGGCTAGTGCTCTACTGTGTCCTGGCTGCCACACTGAACCTAGCAGGCTCTATGTTGATTTTCCCTGGAAGGGTGGACGTATAACTGTTTTCACAGATGCCGATGGACATCCTGTTGACTCTAATGAGAGAGCTTTGAGAATCTTGGGGAGAATGAGGTCAGAGGTTGATAATCATACCTTTGACCCTGCCAACTACAAAAAATCCATAAATGAGCCTTACCATTTGAATGCATATATAAGGAAATGGCTCAAGAGAAAGAAGAAAAGAGTGGATGCTGGGAGCCTATCATACTCCACCCATGAAAAGTACAGACACTTGGCAGAGACTTATATCATTCCATATTTCAATAGTGAGGATATCAGGGATATCGGAACTATTGGGGTCAATGAATTTGAAGACCACCTGTTGGAAGTGACGGTCAGGGGTGGAAAGCTGATGTCTGTGAAGTACAGACAGGATATCCTCGGTACCCTAAAAACAATGTACCACGATGGTCAAAGGAGTGGGGAGCTGACAAGAGCACAGGTTCCAGTATTTCCAGTGTTTGAAGAGACTGGTGGTTACTGGGATGTTCTGGAAGAAGAAGATCAGTACATAATCCTTTCCCACATCCCACCTCATGATTATCCCATCTACCACTTTATTATATGGTATGGAATTCGTCCTTCAGAGGCTAGAGCTATACAGAGAGATGCCATCAGCAAGGACTTGAGTAAGGCTACGATTAAACGAACCTTCTCCAGGAACAACAGGCTTAGAGCCTATCCCAAGGAGAAGAAGTGGAGAAGGATTCCTTTGGAAGAAGAGACCAGAGAGATTCTCAGAGACCTCCTAGAGAGTCAACCGAAATCCTTCACTGGTTATGTTTTCTTGAACAGACAAGGTAGGCATTACAGCCAGACCTATCTCAACGATGTTTGGAACAAGGCTGTCAAAGCAGCAGGTTATCCTCCCATTTCTCTTTACAATGCTTCCAGGCACAGCTTGGGAACAAAGTTGGCAGATGAAGGAGAATCTCCAGAGATGATAGCTGAGGTCTTGGGTCACACTGATACGAAGAGCACAAAAAAATATGCTAGATATGGTACAAGAGCCTTGAAACCTTTTTTTAGAAGACGTACAATAGCTAAATCCAAAATCGTTACCAAATCGTTACCAATGAAAAAATGAGATTCGTAACTCATTGAAATCATTGGGCGGGTAACTCAGTGGTGAGAGTGCCGTCCTCACACGGCGGAAGTCGAGAGTTCGAATCTCTCCCCGCCCACCATGATAAACAAAGGGGTTGACGAAGATTTCGCCAGCTCCTTTTTTCTTTTTTGTGGGAGTAAATTTGTGGGTGTAATCTGCTTCCCCTTCCACCCTAATCCACGATGAGCACTTCCTACTTACCGGAAGAATCTCACCTCCTGGAATTCGTAAGCACAACTTTGTGTGATTCCAATTCTTGAAGATTTTCCCCGTTTCCTCAAACGGAGAAAGTTTCCTATCTGCAAATCATATCTTAAGGTTTGGGAAATTTAATATATTGGCAAGATATCGAAATCTCTCATCGAGCACACCTACCCCCAAAATCTAGAGAATACACACTAATCAAGCCTCGATCCCGTAGGTACGTACTCGGTTATTGGGAGCTTCAACTTAACTAGAAAATTACAACTTCGTTCGGATAGATACTCTTTGAGAAACAGGGTGACTTGATTTGAGAGATTCGATAGTCTAGCGTAGATGAAATCTGGTGTGAGGATATTTAATGGAGACAGAACGAGGGAGAATGCCCACAGGGTTTGGATCTTATCTAACTCCACTCGGGAAGAAGCTTCTTCTCGTCTATGGTAGCATTTATGTATTGGAGCTGCTTTTTGAACACTGGTTCAAAATCGGGATTGTCTCCGTTCTTGAGCTCTATCCTCTCGGCAATTGGAATTTTCATTTCTGGCAGCTTATTACCCACCCCTTCATACACAACCCAAACTCACCCATAAGCTTCATTATCAGCTGCATCATATTCTATTTCTTTGCTGCACCTGTGGAGCATGCCTTTGGGCCAAAGCGGTTCTTGATTTTTTTCTATACCTCCGCACTTGGAGGAGCATTATGTGGCTTAGGATTCAGCTTTGTTGCAGGTTTCAATGTACCTTTTTTGGGGATGATGCCTAGCCTCTTATCCCTGATTGTCATCTTTGGGTTGTTGAGTCCAGAAGCCACTATACTGCTTATGTTCATTCTTCCCATAAAAGCAAAATATTTGAGCTATGGGACTATCATCATTACATTCTTAACCTTCCTGGCAAAGGCTAATCCTCATGGTGCGTATCATCTTGGAGGGATACTTTTTGGTTATCTCTATTTTAGAGGGCTGGGAAAATACTTTGATTTCAGGTTGATTCGTCTAAAGTATTCTGAATGGCAATTAAAAAGAAAGAAGTCTCGGTTTACAGTTATAGACGGCGGTAAAGCAGAGAAGGACGAGGACACTCCAACATACCACTAAACTGGGGATATATAGCTCCTCTGCCAGCATCAAAGCTCCGAATGAATCACCTTGACATATCTCAACGGTAGGCGCCAGATTCAAAACATCTATCGAATTCCTACTATTTTGGTTTATGTGCCTTCAGTTATTATAATTTAGAGACAGAAAAGAAAAAGCGCGAAGGAGAGGTTATGCACAAAATCAACGTTATCCAGACGGATATTGAAACCTTTGAGATTACAGTCAAGGCATCAAGCATTACGACCCACACGGTTACTCTTACTGCAGACTACTATAACGAATTGACTGGAGGTAAGATCTCTCCTAAGGCTCTTGTCGAACAGTCATTTGAGTTTCTGCTCGAGCGTGAGCCTAATACAATGATTCTTTCCCGGTTCGATCTTCCAGTCATCAGTGAGTACTTCCCCGAATACGAAGAAACCATGATCAAGAGGTTGTGAGACAGGGCACCTGGTCTATACTTGCTTGCCTTCACCCAAACTACGGGCCAGTCAATAAACAGGATCCAGCATCTTTCATACTTAACACAGGAGCAGCTTCATGAATGAATTGACCGAGGTTATCAAGAGACGACGAAGTGTCAGGAAGTTTGAACCTAAGCCTATATCTGAAGAGATTATCAGGGACATATTGGACTGCGCACGACTTGCACCTACAGCAAACAATCTTCAGCCTTGGCTTTTCGGGGCAGTGACTGATCCGAGCATAAGGAGGGAAATCGCTGAACTCACCGAATATGGTAAGTTCATCAAGGACTGTGCTGTGTGCTTCGCAGTTTTTGCGGACTCTACGAAGAAGTATTTTTTAGAAGATGGATGTGCTGCGACTGAGAACATCTTGCTAGCCTGTGCAGCGCACGGAATTGGCAGTTGCTGGGTGGCAGGTCACAAGAAAGTCTATGTCGATTCCATTAGAAAGCGCCTGAAAGTTCCCGAACCATACACGCTTATTGCCCTCATAGCCGCAGGATATTCTAAGGAACAACCATCTCCCAAAAAGAAAACTCTTGATGAGGTGACCTTTTTCAACAAGGTCGCCAGATGAGTAACAACAGGTGTGAATCTATGCCTTCAGTTCGACCACGTCAAATAATGGCGAGCTATGTTTAACCCACATTCGGAAGTCTCTACCCAGCATTTTGTATCGAGTCCTCAGAAGCTGAAGTGTGAATTAAGGGATGTAATACAAAGTTTCCTAGTGAGCGAGGCGAGTTTAGAGTACTTATCGCTATATACCTCCTGATTTGCCTAATCCATATCCTAACGCAAGCGTTTCTTACCAAAGGTATAATGACTTGAAGATTTTCGTCCCAGAGGCGTAGTCTTTGGGCATTTTCAAGTTTTGAATTGACTGGAGTCAAACTGATCATTAATCTGGGACCAGCCTGGGAGTGCTTTAGGCAAAAACTCTATTAGTCTGGAACAAGGAGCCAAATATGCTACATAGACCCCTTCATACGATCCGATACATTAGCATCATTGCAGTTTTTTGTTCTCTCTTCGGCTCAGTCTTGATGTTTCTAATTGGTATACACAGAACTTATCAAGCGTTTGCCTATTTTTTCAATCTTGAAGCGATTTCTAGTACATTGGGACGTGAAAGATTAGGAGCCTTAGCCACGGGATCTATTATCAAGTCAGTGGATGCCTTTCTGATCGGATTGGTACTATTGATCTTTGCCTATGGCGTTTATACTCTCTTTATAAGAAAGATAGAATTAGAAGAAAAAGTCGTATTTCACTGGTTAGAAATCTCGAGTATCACTAGTCTAAAAACCCTACTTGCAGAGCTCATAATAATTATTCTATTTGTCAAATTCCTAGATGTTGTAATTATAAGCATCGATGAACTCACCTGGGAGATACTCATTCTTCCAGCATCAATTCTTCTGCTAGCATTAAGTTTAAAATTTCTTGAGCAGCATCGTTAAGACATGTTCGCTGGGACTTTAGATTACATACAAGACTGTCGAAAAAGTCCTAACTGCTCATTTTTGCTATTTCCGCATGTAATAAAATCAACTACTTACAAGCCATAAAAAGGCACCAAATAGTGTCTTTTAGGGTTTTTCGACAGTCACGTATGTAATCTACATTCTCTAAAACAAAAAGGCAGAGCCAGTTCTGACTGACCCTGCCATCCTGTTTCAAACTGAAGGATTAGTTCAATTCATCCTCTCCCCACAAAGCTGCTAACAACCCGGCTTGTTAATCGAAATCTTTATAGATCTACCAGTACCACCGCTATCAAGTAGCCGATCTCTCAGAGCCTCAGCCAAGCTTGTGCAGAGTTTACGATTATACCAGATAGCCAGGTCTCCACCGACGGATTCAAGCTTATTAAGGCCTACAAGGCTTTTCAGGGAACGGTTAATGGAGATAACCAGGCGTCCGCCGACGGATTTAAGCTTATTAAGGCCTACAAGGCTTGTTAGGGACAGGTTATAGGAGATCTCCAGGTCTCCACCGATGGATGTTATGTTTTCAAGGCTTGTAAGGCTTGTCAGAAATTCGTTATTCTCGATATCCAGGCGTCCGCCGACGGATTTAAGCTTATTAAGGCCTGCAAGGCTTGTTAGGGAAAAGTTATAGGAGATCTCCAGGTCTCCACCGACGGATTCAAGCTTATTAAGGCCTACAAGGCTTTTCAGGGAACGGTTAATGGAGATAACCAGGCCTCTGCCGACATGGGCTAAACATTCCAGCCCTTCCAGGCTGGTTAAAGGTGAATCTATGATTGAAAGATCACCTGTTACGGAGGTGCAGCGTGATAAAGCTTCGAGATCGACTGCGGTGTTGATGTCGTCGATCACAAAGCTGCCTTCGCATACACGGTTACAATCTGACCCAGCAAACGCTGGGTTCAAGATGAAAAGTCCCAAGGTGACAAAGAGGACTACAGCGAACAGTGTTTTAGAACCATCCCTTTTCATTTTCTTCCTCCCTCCTCTCGTGGATGAGTGATAGTAGGAACTTGAGCTGATTTTAAGATATATTAACAATTTGTTTGATGTCAACAAAAAATACCAATTTTAATAATAAAGACAGATACATATCATACTATATTGATAGTAATTGAGAATGAGATTTGATACTGAAAAGGGGCAACCATGGAGAAGGTGAGGTGGGGAGCATGGAGGCTGGGAGCGGACTTTATATTACATCCCTTAATCCACACTTTCCCCACCAGAAATCTCAACACAAAATGTGGGACGTGCTCTGAAGTAGCCTGAGTTTAGATTAAAGTATGTTATACGTAAGTTTCATACCATTCTAGTAGGGCTTCATATGAGTTGCTCGTGGCGAGCAACCCGGGCAACTTCCCTGTCATGTACCGACTGTTCTTGGGGTAAACGTTGTCCCATGTAGCACACCATCTTTCGACCAGATGAGGCATCAACCCAATATTCCATCGTTCCGCATGTGCGCGAAGCGAATTGAGTTCTTCTTTTACGGTCCGACTAGAGGGGCCATCATTGTATGAATTTTGTCCACGTAGCCAAGAGTTTCTTTATAACGCCAGCCACGAACTTTCGGAGCCGTGTTCTTAATGCTAGTCCAGAGGTTCTCATTTATTCCAGCTTTCCTGGAGAGACCCTGAGCTTTTCTGATGTTGCGAAAGCCGGCGTTATAGCTAGCAAAGGTAAAGCTCATACGGTCCAGGTGAGGCCGCTCAGCCTTCCATTTCCGGTAAAGCTGCTGGTCATAGTAGATTCCGGCGGCAATGTTCCAACGGGGCTCATTGATGTCAGCGAATGAGGGATTCTTCTTTTGAATTTCTGCAAACGTCTTTGGCATGATTTGCATGATTCCCCTCGCACTTACCCAGCTCTTGGCGTCGGCTTTTAGGTTTGATTCGGCAATCGCCTGGGCTTTAAACCAATGCCATTCAAACCCGGGACCAAAGTAGCGTTTTGTATATTTCCTGAAATATTGGTCATATTTGGTTGTCCAGACTTGAGCAGTTACGGGTGGTAAATCTTCGGCGCAGAGATTTGCAGGTGACATCAGAGCTAGCAATAAGGTCAAAAGGACAAACTGCTGGCTGCGAATCAGGGTAGCACGCAAAATCGAAGAGAAGAGCAGGCAACTTGCTGATCTTCTGGGAGGTTTCACATTAGGAGCTGTAATGATATACAGCATATTACACTTCCACTGAATGTTACTATTCGTTATCATTCAGGAATGATATCAGTTAAGCGCCAGACCGACAACCAGACCTATTGCAATCCCGACACCGATGAATATTCCCAACACTACCAATCCGACAGCTCTGTTGTCTTTCCTTAACTCATCTGATGTATCAAAATGGGTGATACGGTCAAACGCCTTGTAGCCTATATACATAAAAAGCAGGGTTAAGAGCCCTCCGATGATCGAATAGGCGAAATTCAACAAAATTGCTTTCAGTTGCATGATTTGTCTCCTTCCCAGCTATCAGCTGTCAGCTTCGCGCAAAGCCTATG
>PVMK01121735.1_pt1 | contig 19442 bp, 17 predicted proteins | sample 1853481 | NCBI WGS metagenome assembly PVMK01 (sample SAMN08533507, study PRJNA380276) | Marine sediment metagenome, whole genome shotgun sequencing project. | reverse complement strand
TTGCCAGGAGGATGTACCTGCCGGAAATGCCTGACCCCGATCTCATCATCCGGACCTCCGGCGAGTATCGGACCTCCAACTTCCTGCTGTGGCAGGCCGCGTATTCGGAGCTCCTGTTCACACCCGTGCTGTGGCCGGATTTCGACCGCGACGAGCTTGCCAGATGCATCGCCGAGTATCAGGGCAGGGACAGGAGATACGGGGGAGCAGTGGACACCCCGGGGGAAGTAGATCAGTAGATCAGTAGATCAGTAGATCAGTAGATCAGTAGATCAGTCTCTGCCTTCGCTACTGCGCTACTTGGCTACTGATCTACTTTCTCGCTACTGATCTACTTTCTCGCTACTGATCTACCGTCCACCGGTACCATTCCGCCGACTATGAATCCTGACCTCGACACCATCGTCAACCTTGCCAAGAAGCGGGGATTCGTCTTCCAATCCTCCGAGATCTACGGGGGCCTCCGCTCCGCCTATGACTACGGGCCGCTCGGTGTGGAACTGCTTCGTAACGTGAAGGAGGAGTGGTGGCGGACCATGGTCCGGCAGCGCGACGACGTCGTCGGGATCGACAGTGCGGTCATCCAGTCCCCACAAGTGTGGGTGGCGTCCGGCCACGTCGCCGGCTTCTCGGATCCCCTGGTCGAGTGTCAGGTATGTCACAACCGGTTCCGGCCCGACAAGCTCGACGACCCGCACCAGTGCCCGGAGTGTGGAAGCAAGGACAGCTTCACCGAACCAAAGGAATTCCACCTCATGTTTCGCACCAACATGGGGCCGGTCGAGTCAGAGGACAACACGGTGTATCTGCGCCCGGAGACCGCGCAGGGCATCTTCATCAACTTCGAGAACGTGCAACGGACCGCCCGCAAGCGGCTCCCCTTCGGAATCGCCCAGATCGGCAAATCGTTCCGCAATGAGATCACCCCTGAGAAGTTCATCTTCCGGACCAGGGAGTTCGAGCAGATGGAGATGGAGTTCTTCTGCCGCCCCGACGAGGCCGACCGCTGGTTCGAATACTGGGTGGAGGAGCGGAAGCGCTGGTATATCGAAATGGGGATGCGAGAGGAGAATCTGCAGTTCCGCGAGCATGATGCGGACGAGCTGTCGCATTATTCGGCCAGGACCTACGACATCGACTACCGGTTCCCATGGGGGTGGGACGAGCTGGAAGGCATCGCCAACCGCACAGACTTCGACCTCAAGGCCCATGCTGAGTACTCGGGTGAGGATCTTTCGTACTTCGATCCCGAAACTGAAGAACGGTTCGTTCCCCATGTCGTGGAACCGGCGGCGGGTGTCAACCGCGCCACGCTGGCATTCCTTCTCGACGCCTACCACGAGGAGGAGGTACGCGGGGAGAAGCGAACCGTTCTCCGGCTCGATCCGAGGCTGTCCCCGGTCAAGGTGGCGGTGCTCCCGCTGTCGAAAAAGGATGCGCTCACCGAGGTGGTCGACGAGGTCGCTGACTTGCTCCGTCCCCTGTGGGCGATCGAGGTCGATACCACCCAGTCCATCGGGCGTCGCTATCGGCGACAGGACGAGATCGGCACGCCGTATGCAGTGACCGTTGACTTCGACACCCTCGACGACGGTGAGGTGACGGTGCGTGACCGGGATACGATGGATCAGGACCGGATCTCGATAGGCAAGCTCGTCGAGTACCTCGCCGAGCGCCTCCCAAGCTGAGCTAGGGGTCGCCGTTGAGGAGGTTGGCGCTGCCTAGCTGAGTCGGCCGTCTGCGACGTACAAGTTCCTGGTGAGCCCGTCGACGGAGATCAGCCTGCCGTTAAAGCGAACCGGCTCGCCGCGTTCGGGAAGCTCGGCGTCTGCCGAGAAGGCAACGATGGCATCGACGGTGGAATTGCCGTAGAGGTCGTGTTCGATCGAGGCGACATCGACGACCAGAACCGAATGCGGACCCCCCTCGAACGCCTTGGAATCGCTCAGCCCGCCTGATCGCCGCACCGTACCCAACCATTCCACCGCAAGGTTCCGATAGTGCTGATTGAAGATCGCTGTCACCTCGAAGCTGAGCTGATCGTCTCCGAACAGGCGAGTCGACAGCGCCAAAGGATCCCGGTCGGCGTCGGGCGGTGGCGAACCTCCCGGGGCAGGCTCAGCTGCCCGCTCTGCCCAGCCGGCGATCTCGGGATCGGCAGGGAGTTGGCTCTCCAGGGCGGCGAAGACCTGGCGTGCCTGCTCGTGGAGACCAGCCAGCTCCAGGTCTTCGGCCTCGAGCAACGCACGCTCGATGTGGACGGCATCGGTCTCGATGAGTGCGGAATCCACAGGTGCTTCCACATCGCCCCTCATCCTGCGTTCGACGATCGAATCGAGTTCGGCTGCGGCGGCGTCGTCGGACAGGATGCTGGCGGCGGACATCATGCGCCGCACCGTGGAGACGATCGTGTCCGTGTCGCGCTCCATACCAGGGGTCTCCAGAATGAGCTCGTCGTCGGTGATGACGATGCCTGGATGCACGGCAAGGAGTCGGTTGAGCGACATCATCCGACCCACGGTCAGGAACCGGCGTACCGCTTCCGTGCTCCTGCCTTTGATCACGAAATTGGCGTCGAACGTCGCGTCTTCGACTTCGATGTCCTGAGCGCCGAACACCTTGAGCACGCCGTGCCAGCCGGTCTGCCTGGATAGGCGCAGGCCGAGAGCGATCGAGTGAAATCCGATCCGGTATCGGGTGTAGGTGGATTGACTCTGCCCTGACCTCTTGCTGTATACGTCGACGGTCGCTCGCACCTGTCCTTCGCCGCCCGAGATACTTGGACGGAACCCGCTTCCCACCTTGGCAAAGCCGAGGAGATCAGCCGCCTCTGTCCACCGTTGTCTGGTCGCTCGCATCCGGGCTCTACCGACCATGCCGACGCCGAGGGCCAGGACGATGCCAGCGAGGATGAACACCGCGAAGCCCTCGATCCCGAACATGGCGACAGTTTACATTTACCCTCCGCTGTCTCCATGAGCGGGAGCGTCGTCGGATCGATGGGCGGCACGTCCTACGCTGAGGACGCCATGGCGTACGACAGAGAAGATATCGACCGGGTCCGGGAGCGGACAGATCTCGTCGAGCTGGCCCAAGAGGTCACCAAGGTGAAGCGGTCGGGGCGCTCGGTGATGGCCATCTGTCCGTTTCATCAGGAGAAAACGCCGTCCCTTTCGATCGACGGTGCCCGTGGCCTGTATCACTGCTTTGGTTGTGGCAGGAGCGGCGATGTGTTCGGATGGATCCAGGAAACGCAGAACGTCGGCTTCTCCGATGCCCTGGAGCTGCTGGCGAGGCGAGCCGGGGTCACCCTCACCCAGGATCCGGACGCCGCCAAGCGCAGGGACCGCAGGGAGCGGCTGGTCGACGCCGTCGACCGCTCCGCCACCTTCTATCACGACCGGCTCAAGTCATCTGACGACGCCGGCCACGCCAGGAGCTACCTGCGTAGCCGTGGCTACGAGGCAGATATCGTGGACCGGTTCGTCATCGGGTACTCCCCGTCTCAGTGGGATCTGCTGGTAACGCATCTGAGGGAGGCCGGGATCAGGGATGAGGCGATGCTCGGCGCCGGCCTGGCCTCGAGGTCGAAGCGGGGAAACCTGGTCGACCGCTTCCGGGATCGGTTGATGTTTCCGATCTACGACGTGCGCGGCGACGCCGTCGGCTTCGGCGCCCGGAGGCTCGAAGGCGACGGACCCAAGTACCTCAACTCGCCGGAGACGCCGATCTATCACAAGTCGCGGCTCCTGTACGGCCTCAACTGGGCCAAGTCGGAGATCGTGCGCTCTGACAAGTCTGTGGTTGTCGAGGGCTACACCGACGTGATCGCCATGCACATCGCAGGGCTGCCCATCGCGGTGGCTACCTGCGGAACCGCCCTCGGGGTAGACCATCTCGACTTGCTGCGCCGGTTCTCCAACCGGGTCGTGCTCGCCTTCGATGCCGACGAGGCCGGCGCCGGGGCCGCCGACCGCGGGTTCGACCGATCGGTGCCTGGCGACCTCGATTTGCGGGTCGCTGCCCTTCCGCCTGGCCGCGACCCCGCCGACCTGGTCTCGGAGGGGGATGCGACGACGGTGGAGAAGGCGGTCGCCGATTCGGTGCCCTTGCTCCAGTACCGGATCGAGCGGGAGTTGGCTGGATTCGACCTGACCGAGCCGGAGGCGAGGGCGCGGGCGGTCGGCACCGCCGCCCGCCTCATCACGCTCCATCCCGATCCGGTGGTCAGGCACGAGTACGCGGTGCTGGTGTCGCGGCGCACCGGCGTCGACCTGGACGTTGTCGAGTCATCGATTCGGCGGCGGACCAGCGGTCAGGGTGTCCCGCCCGAAGCGGCGGTGATCGAACGCATGAGCGCCGCCGACCTGGCCGAACGCGAGCTGTTGCGCCTGCTCCTCGCCAACGAATCTGAGATCCGCAGCCTCGACCCCGGCGTCGATATGTTCGGGCGAGAGCTGCACCGGAGATCGTATGCCGTCATCGGGCCTGCCATCGCCGCCCTCGATCCCGGCGCCACACCGGACCTTGGAGCGATCCTCGGTAGCACCGATACCGAGGAACACGAATTACTGCGTCGCCTTGCTATCGACGATCGGCCGCTGCCCGAGGCCGCGGAAGTCATCAAAAGACTCAAGCTGTCCGGGGTGGAACGCCGAATCGAAACCATGCGCACAGAGCTGGCAGCAACTGACCCCGACGCAGATCCACAGGGGTATTCAGACAGGTTCCAATCGTTGATAGCGTTAGAGCAGCAACGCAGAGAACTTCGGAGCAGGGAATGAACGAGACTTGCAGGACGGTATACGACGAGCTGGTCGGCCGCGGCAAGCAACGCGGATTCCTCGTCATGTCAGAGGTGCTCCAGGAACTGGAAGATGCCGACGCTCCCTCCGACAGTTTCGACGAGGTGTTCGTCGCCCTGCGTGAGGCCAAGATCACCATCCGCGAGGACAGCGACGATGCCCTGGCCGCCACCGCCCTGTCCAGCGACGAGCTCGTCCATGTCTCGGACCCGGTTCGGATGTACCTCCAGGAAATCGGACGCTTCCCGTTGCTCACGCCTCAGCAAGAGGTCGAGCTGGCGATGCAGGCCGAGGCCGGCACCCGTGCCGACGAGAAGCTGGACATCGTGGATCTGCTGCCGGCCGATGAGCGGCTCATCCTGGAACGATCCGTACGCCAGGCGGACCGGGCGCGCAAACGGCTCGTCGAGGCCAACCTCCGCCTCGTCGTTTCCATCGCCAAGAAGTACGTAGGGCGCGGCCTGGTCCTGCTCGACCTCATTCAGGAGGGAAACCTTGGGCTGATCCGTGCCGTCGAGAAGTTCGACTACCGGAAGGGGTTCAAGTTCTCCACCTACGCCACGTGGTGGATCCGCCAAGCTGTCACCAGAGCCCTTGCCGACCAGGCGCGCTCCATCCGGGTTCCCGTCCACATGGTGGAGACGATCAACAAACTCGCCAGGGCGCAGCGTGTGCTGGTGCAGGAACTCGGACGCGATCCAACGATCGGGGAGATCGCTGAGGAGCTGGAGCTCGCCCCGGAGAAGGTGACCGAACTCAAGCGCATCGCTCAAGATCCGCTGTCGCTGGAGACCCCGCTTGGCGAGGAGGACGATTCGACCCTTGGCGACTTTGTCGAGGACACCGACGCCGAGATTCCGGTCGAGGTGGCGTCGTTCAGGCTGCTACAGGACTACCTGAGTCTCACGTTGGAGGGCCTCAACGAGCGTGAACGCGACGTGCTCGTGATGCGTTTCGGGTTGGCCGACGGAAAGGTGAGGACCCTCGAAGAGGTTGGCATCCACTTCAATGTGACCAGGGAGCGTATCCGCCAGATCGAGACCAAGGCGCTGGCAAAGCTGCGCCAGCCGGCCAGGGCCCGCAAGCTCGAGGGTTACCTGGAAGGGGCCTGACCAACCCTCGTCGTACGTGCTTGGACGCTCACTGTGCGCGACTCCAGACACGTACGACTTAAAACGAAGCTAGTCGGAAGTGGCGCTTCCGTTGCCGGCCGTGCGGTCCTCGATGACGTCGGCGGCGGCGTCCAACCCTTCGGCCGCCGCTCTTCTGACATCCGCCGTCCGCTGATCGAGGAAGTCGGTCATCTGCTGCACCAGCTCCTCGCCGACGAGGTCCTGGAGAGCTGTGACGATCTCGTCGAAGCGCTCGCGCCCGTCGTGGGTCCCGATTATGTAGCCGATACCGCCTCCGATGAGCAGGCCGATGATGAATTTCATCGACGGATTGTGCCACATCGAGATAGCCCATCGACCGCCCAGGCCAAGATTGCCTCGCGGCACCCCACATTGGACGTGATCGCATTCTCAGGGCTTCCTTAACCTGCTCTCATCGGTGCCCTATTTACGCCTGGTTGAATGCGGGCCATTACCCGCCTGCGAGGAGTCTCGATGTACAGACCGCTGATAGCCGTTGTAGCGCTCGCGGTTGTTCTCGCTGCCTGTGGCGGCTCGAGCAGCGAAGGAGTGGCGACCCTCGACGAGGCCAGCGCCGGCCTGGTGGAGGACATCGAAGATGCAGCGAGTGCCATCTCAGACGAAGAGGCGCTGCTGGCTTTTGCCCAGTGCATGCGCGACAACGGTGTGGAGAACTTTCAGGACCCGATCGTTGACGCCGACGGCTCCGTGGGGTTCGGTTTCGTTCGTGGCGGCGGAGGCCAGGACGGGGGGCCCTTCGGGGGCGTCGATCAGGAGATCGTCCAGGGCGCCTTCCAGGCCTGCAGTGACAACCTCGAGGGCCTGGCCTTTGGGCCCGGCGGCGGGGACTTCGACCAGGGTGAGTTCCAGGACACGTTTATCGAGTTCACTGCCTGCTTGCGCGAGAACGGTCTAGAGGTCGACGATCCCGACTTCTCCAACTTCGGACCCGGTCAGGGTGGTGGCGGTGGGGACGGGCCCGGTGCGGGCGGCGGCCTGTTTGGCGGCCAATTCGACCCCGACGACCCCGAGGTGCAGGCGGCCCTCGAAGCCTGCCAAGACATATTCGGTGGTGGCTTCGGTCCCCGCGGCGGCGGCGGCGGCGGGAACGGTTGATGGATACGACCAGAATGGAGCCAGACGACGTGCAAGAAGATCTCGAGGTCCCGCCCGAGACGATGGAGCCCTCCGGGGAGGACGAAGCAATCGAGACGACATCGGCTGGGGAGACCTCCGGTAGGAAATGGTTGTGGATCGGCATCACCGTCGTCGTATTGATTGTGGGCGGCATCGCCATCGCCGTCCTGGCCAGCAACGGGACGGGCGACGACTCGGCGCCTGAACTCACCCTCAGCACGGCAACCGTGCAGCGAACCGACCTCGTGGTCACCGAGGAGCTCTCAGGGACGCTCGGCTACGGAGCAGCCGATCCCATGACTTTCCGTTCATCCGATGACGGGGTCATGACGATTCCCGGGCTCCTCACGGGCACGGTGACCGCGATCGTCGCCGAAGGGACAGTGGTCGAGGCCGGTGATGTGCTGTACGAGGTCAACACCGATCCCGTCGTCGTCCTCCCAGGAAAGCTACCGGCCTATCGGGCCTTCAACACCCGGATGAGCGATGGCCCTGACGTCGAGCAACTGGAGCAGGCGCTCGTCGACCTCGGGTACGACCCGAATCGCAATATGACGATCAACGAGGACTTCACCTCGGCGACGGCGGACGCCATCGAGCGTCTCCAAGAGGACATCGGAGCCGATGAGGACGGCGCGCTCAACTTCGGCGAGGTCATCTTCATGCCAGATGCGTTCTACGTCGCCGAGCTGTTGGTGGACATCGGCACCGCGGTTGGCAGTGGCTCGCCAATCGTCGCACTGTCGAGCGCGATCGAGGGAACGGTCACCACGATCATCGACGAAGGGTCGATCGCGGGTCTCGGTGAGGAGCTGATGACGATCGACGGCGAGCCGGTTGTGCTGCTCATCGGCGATGTTCCGGTCTTCAGGGCGATGGGGCTCGGGGTTTCCGGAGCGGATGTGCTTCAACTCGAAGCAGCTTTGGTCGAGCTCGGCTATGGAGGCGCCGACGATTTTTCTGCAGACGGTGTGTTCGACGAGGCGAGCCGCCTTGCCGTGGTGGCATGGCAGTCGGCCATCGGTGCCAAGCCCGACGGTGTGGTGAATGTTGGAGATGTGATCTTCCTGCCCAACCCGATTCGGGTCGGCGACAATCTGGTCGCAGTCGGTGATGTCGTCCATGACGGCACCCCGATCATGTCAACGTCGGTGAGCGCAACCTTCGTCACAGTCGAGCTCTCCACCGACGATCAGGATCTCGTCGCCGTCGGCGACGCCGTTGTCGTCGTGCTCCCCAACGGGACAAGAGAGGCGGCTTCGGTGACGGAGATCGGAACCGTCGTGCAAGCGAACCAGGGCGGGGACACGTTCTTCGAGATGACGGTGACCCTTGACGACCCCGATGCAGCACCCGGACTGGATGAGGCCCCGGTAGACGTCGAGATCATCGGCGATTCGGCGTCCAACGTACTCGCCGTCCCGGTCACGGCACTCATCGCGCTCGCCGAGGGTGGCTACGCCGTGGAGATCGTGGCAGAAGACGGAACCACCTTCTTGGTTGCGGTCGACCCTGGGCTATTCGCCGACGGGACGGTGGAGGTCGCCAGCGACGGGCTCCAAGCCGGGCATCTGGTCGTAATCCCTTGACGGTCACCGACGACCAGGTCATAGCCACAACGGCCCTCGCCTTGAACGAAGTGACGATGGAATATCCAGGCACGCCGCCGGTGCGCGCACTGCACAACGTGACCTTGGAGATCGACGATGGCGAGCTCGTAGCGGTCGTCGGGCCGTCCGGATCGGGCAAGTCCACCTTGCTCCATGTGATGGGCACGCTGGATCGAGCAACGGCTGGCGAGGTGACAGTCGCCGGCTTCGATGTGGCGCAGCTCAGCGACAAGAAGCTGTCGGCGCTTCGATCCCACCACATCGGGTTCGTCTTTCAGCAGTTCTTCCTGCTTGCAGGCGAGTCGGCCCTGGACAACGTGGCCGACGGGATGCTCTACACCGGTATGCCGCTTGCCGAGCGGAGAGACCTGGCTGGCGTGGCCTTGGATCGGGTAGGTCTCAGTCATCGCGCCGACCACCTGGCGACCAAGCTGTCCGGCGGTGAGCGCCAACGGGTCGCCATCGCCAGAGCCTTGATCGGCAACCCGCGGATAGTGCTGGCCGATGAGCCGACCGGGAATATCGACAGCAAGACCGGCGCGGCCATCGTCCAACTTCTCGAGCAGCTGAACGAAGAGGGGACCACGATCGTGGTGATCACCCACGATCGCACCATCGCAGAACATTTTCGCCGGCAGATCGCGCTCCTCGATGGGGAGATCGAGCACGACACCGGGGTGACGAGATGACGACCGAGACTATCGCCCCCTCGAAGCTGGCTCCGGCAGATGCGTTCCGAGCCGCCGGCATCGGCCTACAGACCCGTCGGCTGCGCAGCATCCTGTCCGCGCTCGGCATCATGATTGGGATCGGGGCCATGGTTGCCGTGCTCGGCCTTTCCGAGAGCTCTAAGTCCGACCTGATCGCACAACTGGATCGGCTCGGAACCAACATGCTGCAAGTGCAGGCCGGGACCGGCATCGGTCTGGGTCCGGGTGAGCTGCCTGATACGGCGCCAGCGATGGTGTCGCGCATCGACCCCGTGGAGACCGTAGCCACGATTGCCGATGTCGATAGCGCCCGCGTCTACAAGAACGATCTGGTGCCGGAGGGCCGTACCGGTGGATTGAGCGTCCTGGCAGCTGACACCAACCTGCTGCAAACTCTCCAGGGGTCGGTCGTCTATGGCGTCTTCCTCGATGAGGCAACACCGGACTATCCGGTGACCGTGCTCGGATCGGTCGCCGCCGAACGCCTTGGAATCAGGAACCTCGATACGCCGACGGCGGTGTGGCTCGGCGGTGAGTGGTTCTCGGTCGTCGGCATCATGGAATCGCTCGAGCTGTCACCGAACCTCGACCGAGCCGCCCTTGTCAGCTTCAATGCCGCCGAGACCTACCTCGAAGAGGATCTGGTTCCTTCGATCATCTACGTACGCACCGACCCTGCGCACATCGACGAAGTCCGCAACGTGATGCCCGCCACTGCGAACCCGGAGAACCCCGATCAGGTGGAGGTCACCAGGCCGTCCGACGCGCTGGAGGCACGGGAAGCGGCGGAATCGACGTTGACCAACCTGTTTCTTGGGCTCGGCGCCGTGGCCTTGCTCGTCGGTGGGGTGGGCATCGCCAACGTGATGGTGATCTCGGTGCTGGAGCGGAGGGGGGAGATCGGCCTGCGCCGGGCGCTCGGTGCTACCCGCGGCCACATCTCGATACAGTTCCTCGGCGAGTCGTTGCTGTTGGCCGGAATCGGCGGGTTCTCCGGCGTGTTGTTGGGCGCAGCGGTCACGGCCGGTTGGTCGGCCATCCAGGGTTGGGGCGTGCTGATCCCACCCGTAGCCATCATCGGCGGCGTCGTCGTTGCGATGTTGATCGGGGCCATCGCCGGTCTATACCCGGCGATGCGGGCCGCCAGGGTGTCTCCTACCGAGGCGCTGCGAACCCTCTGAGCCTGCCCGAACCGGGCCGGGGCTAAGCGATGCCCCTGGTATCCTCCGCGCCGCCCGCCGGTGCGACGGGCGCCTTCCGGGGTAGCTCAGTTGGCAGAGCAGCGGACTGTTAATCCGCGTGTCGTGGGTTCGAGTCCCACCCCCGGAGCCAGAGTGATCCTTTATGGGGCACGGGGTTCCGCCTCATCGGTTGCGAGCGGAATAACCGTCAGGCCGCCTCTAGGCCGCGGTGAGGCCGCGAGATTTTGGAGCGCCACCTCGCGCGAACGGTCTAATCGGATTGCCAGTTCTTCCATTTGCGACGGGAAGAGGTGGCCATAGATGTCCATCGTCACCGTGATCAAGGAGTGCCCGAGGTGCTCCTGGATAGCCTTGGGATGCGCTCCGTCGGCGATGAGGAGGGCGGCGCACGTGTGTCTCAAGTCGTGAATCCTGAGGCCTTCGGGAACATCAGCAGACCGTACTGCGGGTACCCAGACACGGCGCCAGAAGTTGCTGTGGCGCAACGGAGCCCCTCCCGGTGAGTGGAAGTTCGGGCCGCCGTTGCCGCCGCTGCCGCCGTTGCCGCCGCTATAGATCTCTGCAAGCTGGCCAGAGGTTGGATCGTTGAACGCGGCGGGGAAAGGTCACTCGCAGGCCACTACCTCGCCAAGAAGTGCCGGGTCGACGCTTCCACCGCTAACGACACAAACTGAGAGCCCTCTTTTCGAGATCGGCACTTTCAAAGCGGCGGCCAGACTTGCCGCCCCTGCGCCTTCGGCAACCAGCTTGTCGCTCAAGGCAAGTCGTCGCATGGCCCTTTTGACCTCACCCTCGGAGACTAGGACTAAGTCGTCGATCAGCTCTCGAAGCATCGGGTACATGTTGTGTGTGATTACAGGCGTCGAGGCACCTTCGACAACGGTGTTCTGCCAGTCGATCCACACCGGCCCATCCGCCTCAAAGGCAGCTGCGAGGGCAGAGTTCGCCTCGGCTTGCACGGCATAGGTCCGCACCGAAGGCTTGAGGGCCTTGAGCGCTGAGGCCACGCCCGCGATCAGGGCACCTCCGCCGACGGGCACGAACACTGAATCGACACTCGGCAGAGCCTCGTGTATCTCGAGACCAATCGTCCCGTGACCCGAGATCATCAACGGCTCGCCCCAGGGGTTGAGGTAGCAGTAGGGCTCCTGTCGCCAGCGTTCATCGAACATGTAGATCATCAGGTCAGTCATCGACACGTCCACGAGTTCGGTGCCATACGCCTCGATCGCACGGCGCTTTCCATCGTGCAGCGTCTCTGGAACCAGCGAGCGGGAGGGCACCCCGAGCTGTCGAGCCATGTAGCCCACCGCCAGCGCCGTGTTGCCGGCACTGGTGGTAGAGAGACCCCTGGCAGCTTGGTTGGCTGAAAGACTCAACGCCCAGTTGCCCACGCCTCGCACCTTGAACGACCCGCTTGGCTGCAGCGTTTCTGGCTTCAGATAGATCCCGGAGTCTTCCCCGACGCCGCCCAGAGGCAAAAGCGGGGTTCGAATGATTGTGTCCTCGAGATGATCTGCGGCCAGCCTGATCGCCTCGATGCTTGGCGGCTCTACAGGATCGCCAGGCCAACCAGTCGGACGTTGCTCACTCATTAGGTACCTAGCCTCATGCGCACGACAATATCGATCAGGAGGTCAACCCGTGGAGAAGATTGTCGTTGACGGGCTCGCCCGTCTTCCCTCGTTCAGTCATGCAGTCATCGCTGGAGACACTATTCACGTGTCCGGCTCATTGGGCACTCTTCCCGACTCGATGGAGCTCGTTCCGGGTGGCGCGGGACCGCAGACCACCCAGACGCTTCGCAATATCGAGGCCATCCTCGTGGCGAGCGGGGCGTCTCTCGCCGACGTCGTCAAAGCGAACGTGTACGTCTCTGACATGTCCACGTTCAGCGAGGTGAACGACGCCTACCTCGAGGTTTTCGAAACCTCGCCCCCAGCTCGAATCACAGTGGGCGGAGTCGAGCTAGCGCTTGGAGCGCTAGTCGAGATTGATTGTATAGCCCACAAGCCGGTTGGCCAGGGTTGAGCCACCGGGCAACCAGGGACCCGTGCGGCCTGTAGCTCTGTTTTGCATGGCCGCGGGATTGGCGGTCCATCTTCGACAGCAATGGCCCAATCAATGCCATACCGACAAAGCACCGATCGTGCACCATGCGCCATATCGCTCCTGCTCTTCGGGAACGAAGCCTCTTTGTGTCCAGGGGTGTTCTGGACGCGCTCCGCTCGGACGCTGTCGGGAGCTGGAGCATCCCTGAGCAGGGCGCGTATAGGCCACCTGGAGAGTCGAGCTGGACGCCGTCTGTTGTTGTTCTCGGCGTTGACCGTGGAGATCAGGCGTCCGTCGACCTCCATGCGTCGCGCAGCTTGACCGTGCCGCCGGTCCGCAGCAAAGCCCCTGTGTAGACACGCGAGCCAACCCATACGAGCAATACGATGCCGGCCACCACTATCGCTATCGAAAGCGCGACCTCCCACGGTTGAGCAGAGCCGAGCGCCATCCGGATCGGCATGATCATGGGCGTCCATGGGGGAAAGAAAGACCCGAATCTGACGATGGCCAGATCCGGATCCGCCACTGCGAGCTGGGCGATGAAGAATGCAGGGAGGATGAAAAAGGCCGGCAGCAGTAACACACCCTGCAGATCCTCCTGCCGCGAGACGGTGGCACCGAGCGCCGCGTACAGGAACGCGTACAGTGTGTAGCCGAGGAGGAACCAGAAGAAGACCCCCGCCACGATCTCGGCTCCGATGCTCCCGAGCGAGATGCCCTCGATGTCGATGATGTTGAAAGCAACCAACGCGGCGGCGGCCATCACCAACAGCTGGACCAGTCCGAGAGCGCCGATGCCGAGGACCTTCCCGACCAGAACCTGGGACGCCTTGACCCGCGACAGGAGGATCTCGACCACACGGTTCTGTTTCTCCTCTACCGTCCCTATGGCTACGAACTGGCCGAATGTCAAGATGGTCGCAAACAGCACGACCATGCCGGCGAAAGCAGCAGCCCGGCGCGGTCTCTCTTCAGGGTCGGCGACGACGAGGGTGCGAACAACGATCTGCTCCGGGTCGTTGAGTTGCTGCATCTCCGCTGGGGTGAGGCCGAGGTTCTCCATCAGAGCGATCCGGGCGCGTGAGTTGACCGAGTCGGTGATGACCTGCACTACGACGAAGGACTCATCCTCGTTGAACACGATGCTGATTCCGTTCACGAGCAGCGCTTCGACCGTTCCGTCCTCGAGGTCGGCCTCGGCGGCGGCCAGCGAGCCATAGCGAGTGATCTCGACCTGCCGTTCCAAGAGCTCCGCCCGCTCGGCAAGACCTTCTTCGATTCCCGCCGGCTCTACACCCACAATCCCGATACGAATCGGTTCCGGGTCGTCCGCGAAAAGAGAGACGACGGGCCCGATCGCGATGATGGCCAGCGCGATCACACCCATGGTGACCAAGAACACCTTGCTCCTGGCCCTGATGACGAATTCCCGCTTGGTGAGCAACATCGTCTGGGTCCAACGGTTCATATGCCGACCGCCTCGCGGAACAGGTCGGAGAGCGATGGGGGTTCGAACGAGAAGCTATCGACGTGCCCTGCCGAACTGGCTTCGGCCAGGATGTCACCCACGGGCGCATCGCTGTCGACGAGCGTGTGGCGTCGACCGCGATCGTCGGTGACGACGCGGCCTCCGGAATCGGGCACCCAGCGATCCCCGTTGACCACGATGTCGAGGCGTCGGGTGGTCGAGGCAGCTTTCAGATCATCCAATACGCCGCTGAGCACTACCCGCCCTCGGTTGATGATGGCGACGTCTTGGCTGACATCCTCGACGAGATCGAGCTGATGGCTCGAGAACACGATCGCCGTACCTTTGTTGGCCAGATCCTGCAACGTCGTCGACAACGCATCCACACCTAGCGGATCGAGTCCGGCGAATGGCTCGTCCAACACCAGCAACACCGGGTCGTGCACCAACGCGGCGGCAAGCTGGACACGCTGTTGGTTGCCATGTGAAAGATCCTCGACCCTCGATTCGGCACGATCGTCGATGCCGAGCAGTCCGAGCCAGCGGTCGGTCGCTGCCAATGCGTCCTGCGAACCCATCCCGGACAACCGCCCGAAGTGAACGACCTGCTCGCGTACCGCCATCTTCGGATAGAGACCCCGCTCCTCCGGCATGTACCCGAAACGCCGACGGTCTTGGTCAGTGATCGCATGTTCAGCCCACGTCACATCACCAGCATCGGGGTCAACGAGCCCAAAGACGACCCGCATCGTGGTGGTCTTGCCTGAGCCGTTTGGTCCAAGGAACCCGAGAATGCGACCAGGGGAAACCACGAAGGCTGCCCCATCCAGGGCCACCACGTCGCCGTACCGTTTGTGGAGATCGCGAACCGAGAGCACGACGCTACCGCCGGTTCGCCTGGAGTACTGCCCCCACGACGATTCCAAGCCCAGAAACGATCGCGAGCCAAACCGGGTTCTGGGTGACGGCGAACACCACACCCAGGCTGGCCCCGATGATGATGCCAAAGGCGACAAACGGAGCGTTGCGACGGCGTTCTTTCGGGTCTTGTAAATTTGAGTCTGTCACTCTGCCCCTCCTCGGTTCGTCGCAATCGCAGGTGTGGCGCGTCTCGGGTCGGCTGTTGCCGACAGTCTTCGTCGGAGCACGGCCAGATAGGCCGAGACCTGATGTTCAGTGATGTAGTGCATGATCATTTTCTCTTTCTGTTGCCTTCGCCGAAGGGATGCCAGAGCGTCCCTTGGGGCACGTGTCTGGCTCAGGCCACCGGAAGCCGGGTGACGCCCCATTCAGCACCGAGCCCCTGATGACACGACCGCCCAGATCGGCCGATCTGGGGACCTGTATCGGCCACCGGGGCCCCTCGGTTCGGATCGGCCCATGAATCTACAGGACGGGCTCGAGAGCGGTGAAACGACACGCCGACGGCGGCGTTGCAGGGTTCGGCCCCCTATCGGCGTGGCCGTTGCCACCATCGACGTTGCGGTTCTTCGACGACGAGGCGTTTACGAAGCTCGCTCAAGCGACCCCGCAGCGGTTGGGCAGCGATGTCGGCCTGGACGTCAGCCTCGATTGGAACGGTCTCCGGCTCGTTGCGAGGCTCGGAGCTCACGATCGGTTGAGCCGTTGCCGCATCCCTGGACGACTCTCGCACAGGGACCTGGCCTCCCCACCTGGCCTCCACGTCCTCGAGACGCACGAGCCATGGCGAGTTGGGGGAGTCGCCGCTTCGATGACCGTCGATGGTGCCGGCTTTGACTGCGCGACGGATTGTCTTGGAGGACACCCCAACGGCGGAGGAGGCGACGGCGAGAGTTGCCCACGGCGATCCTGCGGCATTTGGCCTTTCGGCGCTGGATTGGTGATCCACTTCCGGATCGCTGCGTTGCTCTCGTGGCGCACCGAGTTCGGCGGACTCGATCATTGGATCATTATCGCTCTAGTTTTCATGCATCCAAAGCACCGAGTCGTGTCAGCGAGTGTGGTCGTCTTCAGTCGAGGTGCCTCTCGAGGTGTGCGTTCTCGATGATGGTCGCGGTGATCTCCTCGATCGAGAGTGCTGTCGTGTCGAGCGTTTGGATCCGCTTCGTGCGATACAGCCGTTCTGCGATCTCGACCTCTTGTCCGCAGCGCTCGAGGGAGGCGTAGGAACTGTCAGGTTTGCGTTTCTGCCGGATCTGGAAGAGGCGCACCGGGTTGATTGTCAGCCCGAACAGACGGTCCGTGTGGGCATGAAGCGCCTGGGGCAGGTGATGGTCGTCGAGTGATTCGGGTGTGAGCGGGAAGTTGGCGGCCCGGATGCCGTATTGCATGGCAAGGTAGAGGCATGTCGGCGTCTTGCCGACGCGTGATGGGCCGATCACGATGACCTCGGCGTTTCGATAGTGCTCGAGTCCGAGCCCATCGTCGGTGATGAGGGCGTAGTCGACGGCGTCGAGGCGCACCTGATAGGTCGCCGTGCTGCCGATGCCGTGGTAGCGCCCGACGGTGGCGCTGGGCTGTACGCCGAACTCTGCGGTCAGGGTATCGATGAAGATCTCGAATAGGTCCAGAACGAGCCCGTTGGCGCGTTGTAGCGTCCGCCATAACTCGGGGTCGATGATTGTGCTGAAAACGATCGGCGCAGGGCCGGTGGCAGCTATTTCGTCGATCTCCTTGACCAGCGCCTCGACCTTGGCGGTGTCGTCGACGAGTGGTCGTGTGACATAGTGCGCCTCGATGCTGTCGAATCGTGCGATGAGGCTGTGCGCCATCGCTTCCGCGGTCACCCCGGTGTGATCGGAAACACAGAGCACGGTGCGGCCGGGGCGGGACTGGCTCATGATTCAGCGAGAGCCAGCCAGGTCTCGAGCACGGAGTCGGGGTTGAGCGAGATGCTATCGATCCCCTCCGCGGCGAGCCAGGTAGCGAAGTCGGGGTGATCCGATGGCCCCTGGCCACATATCCCGATGTACTTGCCGTGAGTGCGGCAGGCGTTGATCGCCAGCGATATGAGGGCTTTGACGGCAGGGTCTCGTTCGTCGAAGAGATCTGCTACCAGCCCCGAATCGCGGTCGAGTGCCAGCGTGAGCTGGGTGAGATCGTTCGATCCGATCGAGAACCCGTCGAAATGTTGGAGGAACTCCTCGGCGAGGATGGCGTTGGACGGGATCTCGCACATCATGATGAGCCGGAGCCCGTTGCGACCCCGCTCGATGCCGTGGCCGGAGAGGGCGGCGACGACAGATTCTGCCTGCGCCACCGTCCTCACGAACGGGACCATTATCTCGACGTTGGTGAAACCCATATCGTCGCGCACCGCGCGCAGCGCCTCGCATTCGATGGCAAATGCCTCGGCGAACTCGGCGGCGACGTAGCGTGATGCCCCGCGGAACCCGATCATCGGGTTCTCCTCGACTGGCTCGAACAGCTCTCCGCCGAGGAGGTGGGCGTACTCGTTCGACTTGAAGTCGGAAAGACGCACGATGACGGGTTTCGGTGCGAAGGCGGCGGCGATGGTCGCCACACCCTCCTTCAGTTTTTCGACGAAGAAGGTGCGCCCGTCCGCATAACCGGCGATGCGTCTGTCGATTTCCTCTCTCACGTCGTCGGCCAGGCTCGCCGGCGCCAGCAGGGCACGGGGATGTACACCGATGACGTTGTTGATGATGAACTCGACCCTGGCGAGGCCGACGCCGTGATTGGGGAGGCGTGAGAACGCAAACGCACGATCGGGATTGGCGACGTTCATCATCACCTTCACTGGAACCGGCGGCATGGCGTCCAGTTCGATACGGAGCACGTCGAAGTCGAGGGCTCCCTCGTAGACGAACCCGGTGTCTCCCTCGGCGCACGACACTGTCACCTTGATGTCGTCAACGAGGCGCGAGGTGGCGTCGCCCGTGCCGACCACAGCGGGGATGCCGAGCTCTCTCGCAATGATCGCTGCATGACAGGTCCGCCCGCCCCGGTCGGTGACGATGGCGGCCGCCCGCTGCATCACGGGTTCCCAATTCGGATCCGTCATGTCGGCCACGAGGACGTCACCCTCTTGCACCCTGTGCATTTCGTCGGGATGGCGGACTACCCGGACCGGTCCGAGGCCGATGCGCTGACCGACGCTACGCCCGGTGACGATGGGAATGGCCGCGGTGCGCAGGCTGAAACGCTCGAGAGTTCTCCCCGTGCTGCGACTCCGGACCGTCTCCGGCCTCGCCTGGAGAATGTACAGAGAGCCGTCGACGCCGTCCTTTGCCCACTCAATGTCCATCGCCCGTCCGTAGTGCTCTTCAATGGCAACCGCCTGTCGCGCAAGCTCAGAAACCTCGCCATCACTCAATGAGAATGTTGCCCTGCGCCTTCGGTGGAACTGCAACGGTGACCACCCCGGCCTCGTCACCAAACGTCATCTTCTCCCGCTTCTCACCAAGCCGACGGCGGAGGATCGCATGACGCCCGGCGAGCAGGGCCGGGTTTCGACACATAGAACTCGTCGGGTTCGATCGCCCCCTGCACCAACAGCTCGCCCAGCCCGTACGACGAGGTGATGAACACTACGTCCTCGAACCCGGACTCGGTGTCGATCGTGAACATCACGCCGCTGGCGCCCTCACCCGCCCGCACCATCTGCTGGACCCCGACCGAGATCGCCACGTCGGTGTGCCCGAAGCCGCGATGCACGCGATACGCGATCGCCCGGTCGTTATACAACGAGGCGAACACAGACTGCACCGACCGCAGGACAGGCTCGACGCCACGAATATTCAAAAACGTGTCCTGCTGGCCGGCAAACGAGGCATCGGGAAGATCCTCCGCCGTGGCCGACGAGCGTACCGCGACGGCCAGCTCGCCGGCGACGCCCTCCGTCATCGCCGCGTAGGCCTCGCGGATGTCCCGCACCAGAGCCGTCGGCAATGTCCCAGCCTCTATGAGGCTGCGGATGTCACGGCCCGCGCTGGCGAGCGCAACGACGTCTTCGGCGTCGATCTTGGCGAGAAGACCATCGACGTGCTCGTCGAGGCCATTGAAAGCCAGAAACGACCGGTAAGCGGTTGCCGTCGTCGCAAACCCACCGGGTATCGCCACACCTGTCCCGGCAAGTTTCGACAGCATTTCGCCTATCGACGCATTCTTCCCGCCCACCTCATCGACGTCGCCCATGTCAACGGAATCCAACCAGCGGATCGTCTGAGTCAACGCCCTCCTCCCTCAGCTGATGCCCGACGTGAACTGGCACATCCACTGGAGTCGTGGTCTACGGACAAGGACACGCCGACGCGAAAACACTGACCCGCATCAATCGTGAACATCCCCATCTTGCTCCCCGGTGCTGTCCTGCGCCCC
>PVMK01124147.1_pt1 | contig 19443 bp, 18 predicted proteins | sample 1853481 | NCBI WGS metagenome assembly PVMK01 (sample SAMN08533507, study PRJNA380276) | Marine sediment metagenome, whole genome shotgun sequencing project. | reverse complement strand
GTGATCCCTTCCAAGAATTCGCCACAAACTTCATAAGCTGTTTGCGCATCTTCTTTAGACATCTCAAAACCCTCGGCAAATTCGGGCTTTTGCACATTGCCTTTGGAGTCAATCTTCGGATCGATAATCTCAAAACCCTCGCCTCGCAGGCACTCTGTGAATGCCATTATGGCAGCTTCAGCATCCAAGACATCATCGCTGGCAGCATCTGTGGTCGGCGTTGCTACAAGTGATGGCACATCGGTCGAGCTTGAACCACAGGCGACCAGGATGATACAGACGATAGTCAACAGTGCTACAAAATAGAATTTCTGCCAATTTTTCATGATATTTTCTCCTGGCAATTAATTTTAATGTGAGTAAATGCCGAAACATAACTTGAACAAAAATAGGCTCTTAACAGCAATTACTTAAGTATATCGTTGACAGATTACAGAGCGATATCGATTAGATTAAGATTTCGTAATATGGGAATTTAAAGAATACGCGTTGCTAATTTAGGAAATCAGGCGGTAACCAATGCCTGGTACAGTCAGCAAGACTTCAGGCTTACTGGGATCAAGCTCAATCTTTTCTCGCAGCCGGCGGATATGTACATTGACCACCCGTTGATCAATCATGCCCATATCCGTATCCCAGACCGCTGCCAATATTTGGGCGCGGCTCAAAGCTTGTCCAGGGGATTGGGACAGATAGGCCAGCAAGCGAAATTCAGTCGGAGTCAGATTGATGACGGTATCCCCGCGGGTAGCTCGCCCCTGAGATCGGTCAATCACGATATCCTTGACATAGAGCATGTCCGAGTTGGTGGTGGATAACTCCCCATAGGCCCGTCTAAGTAATGCCCGATACGGGAGAGCAACTCCCGCATGCCAAACGGTTTGGTCATATAATCATCAGCCCCCATCTCCAGCCCCAGTACTTTATCCATCTCGTCATTACGAATGGTGAGCATCAAGATCGGCTGCTTGAGTTTCAAGTTTCTTATTTGATGGCAAAAATCAAAACCTGATCCATCTGGCAGGCGCACATCCAAGCTGATTAAGTCTGGCGCCTGGTTTTGGGCAAACGCAATACCATCTTCCCCCTTATCCTTCCAGGTCACCTGATAGCCTTCTTGTTCTAGGCCGCTTTTCAGGCTGGTGGCGATGCCAGGGTCATCTTCAATGATCAGGATATGGGTGGGTGTGTTTTCGAGCATAGCTGGATTTTATCAGAAGTTCAGCAAATGTACTTGTATCTTTTAATAGGTAAACGGTTTTTGTTCAGTGAACAAATTGGTGGGAGCATATGTCAACATCTCGACAAAGAGGGGTTTTGGGGAATATCCCAACCAAACATCGCAGAATTGAAAAGTCACAGTAAAAGGAAGATCCAATTTAATGGACCCAGCACTTGCGGCAATATACTTCCCGCTGTCAAGGAAACCTCCTTAGCCATTACCGCTAGTCTCGCCTTCTTTCCAGCAAAGCCTCTGAATACAAGCCTATCTAGGTGTTGGAAAATATTGCCTTTAGTGACTTGTAATTTTTCGGCATAATCTTGCTGCTTTAGCCCTTCGGCATGATAAATTTCTGCAAGCAGACCAAATTGGTGACGGATTAAGCCCACGACTTGCATTAACTCTCCGATGTTGGTGCCTATCTTCTTTCCCACACGCATGAATCGAATCCATGTAAGCAATGTAAAATTTGCAATTCTGCCCCGTGTGTTTTCTAGGTTTTTTCCATCCATATTTCTAGTATAGAAATTAACCTATTAAAGTCAAAAGACGAACCATAGGAAGTTTATTAACAAATATTTTATTGCAAACTATTGGATATACAGCTTGTTAGCTTCCCCAACCTTCTCCATCATAATATCGGGTGCCGCGGTGGCCTTTTTGTGGATATGGTTTTTCTAGCTTTTCTCCAGGAGTATATACAAAGATTAGGCTACGGGGTTTCCCGGACATGGGGTTGACAGCACCAAACTCAATACGGGTGATTTGGCAGCGCCCCACCAACATATCTTGCCAGATGGTGTAGACGTAATCGCCGACATTTAGGCGTGATGGTTTGCCCGCCATGTGAAATTCAAATTCCCCTTCGCGTCCATCATATAAGGCTTCAACTGCTTCGACCCCGTCTTTTTGGGGGATGGTTTTTGTGATACCGCTCATTTGTTTTCTCCTAAGAATTTATTAGAATTGTAAGCCGTTTGACGTAAATTTTCCTTAAGTTTACCCTTGATTGTTGAGTATCAATCAACCTTTCCCGGTGCATTTGATCAAATTTCCCGAAATCAAACTAAATATCCAAATAACCAAGAGAAAATAGATATAATAGAGGTAGATAATCTTTATTTCGGCTAAATCTTCCTGACACTGGAATAATATATATAGGAATCTTTGGCCTTTTAAAACTTAGTCATGCTGATTGCATTGGCGATTCTGGATCTAAGGAGGTGGATTTATGGTCGAACAAAAACCGCAACAGGATATTTTTTATCAAATCAGGAACAGGACACGCTCAACCGTTGCAATGCTCGCTGGGATGAAGCTTGACCTGTTTACTCCATTAGGAGATGGCCCGCTGAACCCTGAGCAGTTGGCCTCAAAGCTAGGAGTTAACGCTGGCAAGCTTGCTCCTCTTTTATATGCGCTCGTGATTTCTGGCTTGTTATCAGAGGAGGATGGAGCATTTTCTAACACACTTGAAACGGATGAATTTTTTGTCAAGGGCAAACCCGGATACATGGGAATGTGCATAAGATTTGGTATAGTAATTTACTTGCCTCTTTAAAAACTGCAGAGACAATCCGAACAGGTATTCCCCAAGCTAAATACAATTGGACGAACATGACCAAAGGCGAATTGAAGGTTCTATATGATGGCATGTCTGCTTCAGATTTTAATTTTGCCACTTGGCTATCCAGTAATTTTGATTTTTCACAATGTCGTAAGCTTCTCGATGCGGGGGGCGGATCAGGCACTTTATCCATCGCCATGACGCAGATTTACCCACAACTCACAGCAACAGTCGTTGAGTTTCCACAAGTGACTCCCATCACAGAGCAGTTTGTTAAGGATGCTGATGCTTTAGAAAAAGTCGAAGTGGTGTCAGCGGATCTTACATGTGACCCAATCCCTGGGATGTATGATACAGCATTTCTCGGCTCTGTGATTCAGACACTCTCTTCCGAGGACGCAAGGAAAGTCCTCCGCAATGTCGGAAAGGTGATTAAACCTGGGGGTTGGTTGTATTTGTTTGGAAGTGGGATGCTTGATAACTCACGGCTATCACCAAAAGCTGCAGTGGAATTTAATCTCGTTTTCATCAATACCTACGATAATGGACAATCATACACTGAAAACGAATATCGAGATTGGCTGGAAGAAGCTGGCTTTGACGAATTCGACTTCAGGTATGAAGACTTTACAATCAAAGCTCGAAAACAGGTAGATTAAGATTAATTCAAGAAGCAACTAAAAAAGGCATTGCAATTAGCCTGAGCAATCTTCTGGGCAGGAATTTCAGCTATTGTATACGGTTGTTCGGCTGCTGCTTTGGGGAAAATTGCTGGTGGCAATAGGGATATTCCTTACCATCTGTGGATGGACAGAGAGCCAATTACCATTTTATCGCCTGGTTGTCGCTCGTACAGAAATGCTTTGGGGTGAAAAACCTCATCGGTTTTATCAAGTTGTCGGAATCATCATTGTCGTTGTTGGAGTATTAGTGGCACTTGGTCTGATCTAATTTTCTAGGCATTACCAAATCAACGAATGGGTAGATTGTAGGAGTTTTCCAATCGTCGATTTTAAATTGATCCACCCTCAGCTAAACTGCAGCTGCACTGATGCCAAACTTGTAGTTGTGCGAATTTTGGAAAAGGTAACACCAGCACTCCTTGACGCTTCCTAGATTTCAAACTAAGATTTTTAGAAATTATCAAGATTGTGCCGTATTTTCTCCAAGAAATAGGAAAGGGTGGCATTTGGAACAGATCACGTCTGGGGTACACGAACCGCCCAGGGTTGATCTTGATCGGTTTTTGTCTATGCTTCGGTTTGAAAACAGGTAAAAATTTGGAAGTATTATCAGGATTTTGAATAAATCCGTTTTACTTTTTTTTGCTAAAATTGTCCTAGCCACAGTTCATTATTCCTTAGAAAATTCATGGCCTTAGCTAAAGGTCGATTCCTCGACACGCTATTTAATTGCAAGGGACTGCCACCTGACGCCAATGCTTATTCTCACTGATTTACACATGATGATACAATTCTGAAAGAGGTGATTAGCATGATAAGGATACGGTATATTGTCAATGATGTTGACGAGGCAGTTGAGTTTTATACATCAAATTTTGATTTTCGGTTAGAACAACAATTTGGGCCCGCAATAGCTATATTGGAAAGAGATGGCCTATTTCTACTAGTCTCCGGCCCAAAGGCTTCAGCCTCAAGGCCAATGCCTGATGGATCTAAACCATCACCAGGAGGATGGGCTCGATTCCAAATTGTTGTTGATGATATTGAATCTGAGGTTTCCCGACTTAAACAAAGCGGCGTACATTTTAAAAACGACCTTATGGAAAATCAGGGACGCAAACAAATTCTTTGCCTTGATCCGTCAGGAAATATAATAGAGCTTTTCCAGCCGAGCTAATAGGCATTCGATTTGACAAATCGATTTGGTTATCATCAAAGCCAGTCTCTCTAAGTAAATCTCTTGATTCGTCTGAAAGAATTAAACAACATATATACTTGTACATCTGGAGCACCTGAACCTTCGCATGTATTACAAGCTATTGGACTTGGCAGGGAAGAGACTGATAGCACGATAAAAACCAGGTTGGAAAGATTTACAACTGAAGAAGAAATCCTTACAGTTGTTGAATTGATACCTGAAGCGGTAATTAGGATTAACGAAATTTCATTGAAGAGGCCTTCCTGTAATAATGATGAGAGCAAAGAGATATGGATAGAAAATTAGGCAAAATGGAAACAGCCCCAGCCCTAGCTAACGATTTCGCGTCCTTTAACCTCGTGGGTATTGTTAAACTGGAAAATGCCCCAAAACCAGAAATATTACGTCAGGTACTGGATATCCTCCAAAATAGACATCCTATGCTGGGAATGCGAATCACGAAAATCAGAGAACGATATCATTTTGAATCCGATGAAAATCTCACCATCCCTTTTGATATAGAAGAGCGGATTTCAGATGAGCAATGGGTTATCACCGCAGAGGAATACCTCAACCAACCACTCGATTGGAGAACCGGCCCACTCGCTCACTGCACTTATATCGTAGACCAAAATGGATTTTCTAAAGCAGAAATCATTCTTGCTTTCCACCATTCCATCATTGATGCCGCTTCGCTCCTGAATTTCCTGGATGAATTGCTCACGCTTTGTGCAACTCTCAAGCCAGGCCAAGCTGTTGAGGGATATAAAAAAATGTCTCCGCTCCCACCAGTAGAGGATATGTTTCCATCAAAGTACAAAGGATTAAGTCTAAACCTGCGTACGATTCCATTCATGATGGGTCAGATGTCAGGAGAATTCAAAGCACAGTTTCAAGCTCGGGGAGGAAGAAAGGCGCCCATTAAACTGGAAACCAGAGGGAAAATCCTCACAATGTGTCTCGACGAGTCCTGCACTGCTGCCCTTGTCACAAGCACGCGTAAACAAAAAGTAACCATAAATAGCACACTCCACGCGGCACTGATTTCAGCCGTTTGGAAACATCTGTATAAAGAGCAAACCATTGCATTCAAATACATATTATTTCAAAACCTACGCCCATTCCTAGACCCACCGTTAACAGAGAAAGAAATGGGCTGCTGTATAGCTATGCTGCAATTCTTTATAAAAATGGACAGTAATCGCAAATTCTGGGATTTGACGCGCGAGATCAACCATCAGGTTTATACTGCCGGAAAAACCGGCGATAAATTCATTGCCTCTGCAATGGCTGGCAATTTAATGCGGATGCTTTTTAAGCTCAAAGCTTTCCGCATGGGAACCTCTGCGTTAAACTATTCCGGTGTTAATCCACTACAAACTACCTATGGATCGATCAAAGTGCAAAGCGTTCATGGGTTTGTGTCCAATTTTGGACTCGGCCCAGAATACTCTGCCCAAGCAAACATGTTTAATGGCAAGTTGTGTTGGGATATTCTGTACTTGGAAACGGATATGGATCATAGTACTGCTCAAGAAATTGCCGATGAGATCCACGATATCCTGATAGCAGCAGGACAAGCAAGGAAATAAAAACGCCGTTTTTCTTTATATTTTATCTAAGCGTTTTATAGATAAGCTTGTCAGCACAAAGAAAAACAAACCCATCCCAATCATTACCCCCCAAGCAAGCAACAGATTTTCGTCATCGTAGGGTAGCAATAAATCTTCAGTTGCCTCAGGGTAATGGAAACAACGGGTGACCTTATCTCCTGGTTGCGGGGTCATGGGGTCATCTGGGAGGGTGCTGCAGATGATCGTGCTTTCGGCCATTTCATCTAAATCCAAGGTCACACCGAGAGCAACCATGGACCAACGCGTGGTTGAAAAGTAGGAGATCATCTCTGCCGGTTTATCACGCAAGTCAAAAATAATTCCAGCAAAGAAAAACTGGAAGAACAGAAGCATCACCAATACGTACATCGCCATCGCTGGCGATCTGGCCAAAGAAGAGATAAAGAGGCCAATTCCAATTGATGCTGCTATAGTAATGAATATCGTTATGAACATTTCAACAGGAGCAGGGAAATATAAACCTTGTTCGGGAAGATCAACCCCCAGAGAAAGAACAATCAGGTACAAAATACATTGGATCAGACCAAACAAAGAGAACATTAATACTTTGCTAAGCAGGTATGGCAGAATCCTTATATTAACCATCCGCTCCCTCAAGTATACTGAACGCTCAAGGATAAGTTCATTAGAGGGCACATACATACCAATCAAAACAGCTTCAAGGGCGGTAATGAACACAAAGACCCTGGCATTCATTAGGGGCACATAACTTTCCACCAATACCTTGGCTGCCCCAATTGGATCTGCAAGGATACCAGGATCGCCAATGATTACATCGGGGGAGGATATAACCAGTTGAAGGATAGCTGTAAAAGGGTATAGGGCAGCCAACAAGACCAAAGTGATCAAATCGGCTGCTTGGATATTCAATCCACGACGGGTCAGCACAGCCAATTGGCGGAAGAACTTCCCTATTCCAAACTTGATTTTCTGGACAGCCTCTCTTGCAACGGTACCTTTTTTGGATCTCTGCCTGTCGATCACATAGCGCTGGTAGTGTCGAGGCTTTTTATCAACGAAAACTTGGCGCCATTCATCACCATGCTTTTCTATCCGCTCGTATATATCTGCAAAATCATCCACTTCGAAGAACTCTAAAGCTTCCTGAGGAGGGCCAAAGTAGACCAACTTCCCTTGAGAAATGAATGCGACATGGTCAACTTGTACGATATTCGCTGTGGCATGGGTGATCAACACAACCGTACGTCCCTGGTCTGCCATGTGCCGTAGGGTGTACATCATCTTCTTCTCAAGGCCAGGATCTAATCCTGAAGTTGGTTCATCTAGATAGAGCAGTTTGGGGTCTGCGAGTAATTCGGCTGCAATACTGATCCGTTTGCGCTGCCCACCAGAAAGGTTTTTGATCCGCGTCCCACGGATTACATCCGTGTTCATATTCACCGTTTCGAGGACGTCCGAGATACGGTTATTACGTTCCTCCTTGGTGGTATCTGGCGGTAAACGCAAGATCGTTGCATAATCCAGAGCGCGCTCAACTGTCAACGAGGTATGCAGAATATCAGTCTGGGGAATGTATCCGATTTGGTCACGGAAATATTCATAATCTTCATAAAAATCACGGCCATTAAGTGTGACCGCACCGTCCGCGGGAGCCGATCCGTTTAGCGCATTGATCAGGGTGGTCTTTCCTGCTCCACTGCCGCCAACAATCGCGATGAATTCCCTTGGGAAGATCGACATACTAATATCATCTAATATTCTTAACTTGCCGTGGCGAGTACGAACATCTTTATGAAGGTCAACCACATCCACCCGAAAGCCATAGCTATCGAATTGGATCAATTCCTCATCCTCAAATGTTATTAACTGTGTGCCGATTTGAATTTGATCCCCGTTATTGAGAGCAGCCTTTGTGATTGGTTGTCCATTGAGGATTGTGCCATTGAGGCTGTTGAGGTCAGTGATCCAATACTTGCTATCAACTGCTTGTATGCGTGCATGCAAGCGGGATGCTTTAGGCGATTCAATCACCAAGTCGCAATCCGGATTGCGCCCTATTGTGATTTCAACTTGTTTTGCTAATTTTGTTGGCAGCACCTCTGCCGGAGAAAATCCATCGATAGGCACAATTTCCAGGGGGTTATAAAAATTTATACCAATGGAAACCCCATAAGTTTCATCGCCAATGCGAATAATGTCACCATTATGGAGAGTAGCTGGTATTTCTGGCAGCAGCACCTTGCCATTGAGCGAAGTACCATTCGTGCTGTTTAGATCGACAATTTCAAAGCCGGTTTGTGTTCGTCTAATCTCTGCGTGCTCACTGGATGTGTAGGGCAAGTTGGAAGGGAAGCGAAGATCGGCTTTTTCCCCTCGTCCTAATAGGGTTTTATCCTTTTCCAAAGGCAGGTGGAGATCATACTCTGTAAGCCAACGAAATTTGAGATAAGGCAATCCCTCTGGAGGATCGCTTGTCATTTCCATCGAGATTGGTTCACTTATTTCTCCGGGAACCTTCTCAATCTGCTTTAGCATCTCCCCCATAGGGTAATGGAATAGAATCCTGACTTCCTCTTTCTTGTCTTTTTCTCCAATGACGATCACGTCACTATCTTTCAGCTCTGCCGATTGGTCTATACGTTCATTATTTAGGTAAACACCGTTGGTGCTGTCCAAATCAACAACCAGGAATTTAAACACCTCCTGGCGTATTTCAAAATGGGTTCTTGAAATCGATTTGAACTCATTGGGAACCACAATCTGGTTATCACCAAACTGGCGGCCTACACTTGTAACCTGGCCTTTTATTGTGTAGTCCTGAACCTTCCCGTCAGGCCAAATTATCTCCAAGCGTGGTCTTTGCAACCTAATTGTTTGATCAACCATTTTTCATTTCCTTTGGAACGTAGAGCAACACACCCGCATAGATTTAAATGGAGCATTAAAAAAATGTGTAGAAAACCGGACCTGGGAACTCATCGTAAAGAACGCTGTGCGCCCAGATCTGGCAGGTTTTAGATCCTATAAAGAAATTTTATGCCTGGTGAGTAAACCCCTTTCGTGCTCTTTTTTGAAACCTGCCAAGCCTTAAGAATGGGTAAACTTTTAGTGCTCCAGGTTTACATGATGAAAAATAAATTTCTGTCTATGTTATTATACAAGCGAATACTCAAAACACAAATTTCGATAATCATTATTTTAATATTTGAAATGGACATTTCAGTAGAAGAAATCATTTTAATTGTCGGTTTACAGCTTGGGATAAAGGATATCTCGGAAGAACAGCGCATCGTTGAAGACCTTGGCGCGCAATCGGCGGATTTGGTTAACATCATCGTTGCAATTGAAGAAAAATATCAAACATTTATCAGCGAAGAAAAGATTGCCAAAATCAGAACAGTGAAAGACTTGTATTTCTCGGTTGAAGACCAACTAAACAATCGCGATAAGACCTAGGTTTTGTGTCATGTCACTCGAACAAATCACTACCCTGATTGATTTATTGGAACATCGTGCTCATAACACCCCCCAAAATATTGCCTTCACTTTCGCCGGGCAGCCATGCAACTACAAACAGCTATGGGAGAAGATAAACCTGTGCGCCGCAAAGCTCAGAGATGGGGGCATCAGGTACGGCGAGAGAGTTGTCCTGGTATTCCCTAACGGTCACGAGTTCTTCTATGCCTTTTATGGAGCCCAACGAATAGGGGGAATCCCAGTCCCGATTGTGCCTGCATCGGGGATAGAGCGAATTATTTCAATTGCAAAATTATCCCAGGCAAATTTGGTGGTTGCCCCATCAAACACGCCAAAAGAGATCTTGGAAAATTTTAAATCCCAGGCCAGCAAACATAATATTGCTTTACGCACAATTGATACAAGTGTTTCAGTCGCTGAGAGATATGAATTTAGTCCCGTCCGTCCTGATGATATCGCCTTCATTCAATATACCTCTGGCAGCACTGGAACTCCCAAGGGTGTTCAAATATCCCATGCAAATCTGCTGACTAATGTAAGGCAAATGATTATTGGGATGGAGATTACAGCGGAAGACATATTCGTCAGTTGGCTCCCCGTATATCACGATATGGGGTTAATCCTCATGACGATGGCTCCATTCTATCTTGGGACACAAGTTTACTTGTTGCCAACCAACTTGAAAAACGTGAACGCCTGGCTCGAGGCCATTCAAGACCATCAAGCCACTTTTACGGCTGCGCCTGACTTTGCATACCGCCTTCTACTGCGCCATATCCAAAATCCTGAAGGCTACAATTTGTCCAGCCTACGGGTTGCTCTAAACGCCGCTGAACATGTCCGTTCTCAAACTATCGAAGGATTCCATAAAACCTTTCAACTCGAAAATGTCATGGTCGCCGGTTATGGCCTTGCAGAAGCTACAGTTGGGGTAAGTATGTGGCCGCCACAAACCAAAGTAAAAGTTGACTCAAAGGGGTTCGTTTCTGTCGGCCCGTCATTTCCTGATATCAAAATAAAAATTGTTAAGGGCGACAAAAGTCTTCCCCCTGGCGAAGTGGGTGAAATTGCGATCAACAGCCCGGCCAACCCTGTAGGATACTTTAATCAACCAGAATCAACATCCCAGCTTTACTGGAAAGAAGGGTATCTCCTTAGTGGCGATTTGGGCTATCTGGACGAAGAAAACAATCTATATATTGTTGGCCGAAAAAAGAACATCATCAAACATATTGGGCGTACTTTGGCGCCCAAAGAAATTGAGGAGGCTTCAGATTGTATCAACGGTGTTCGCTTTTCGGCAGCAGTTGGCATCGACAAAGGGCGCATCGAAGGTGAACAAGCTTATGTTTTCGCAGAAGTTCGCGATGGAAAAACTCTGACAGAAGATGATCTCTACAACATCGTGGTAGAAATCGTTAACAATGTTTACACTCGACTGGGTTTTCGTCCTGCCAGGGTTTACCTGCTGAAGCAAAAGTCCATCCCTCAAACCCATAATGGCAAGATACAGCATCAGAAGTTAAAAGAAATGTACTTAAGCCAAAGTCTGTCAAACGAAAAACGGATCCTTTACCCACATTATTAGCTTAAACCGTCAACGGAATAATTATGATAGTTGGAATCGGCATTGACATTACTGAAACAAATGAATTTGAGAAGGACAACGCGAGCGAGACTTTCCTGCATAAAGTCTTCACGCCAACCGAAATTAATGATTGTACAGCAGTGAAGAATTCTGCGGAAAGATTTGCCGGAAAATTCGCTTTAAAAGAAGCTTTCATGAAAGCCATTGGTGCTGGCATCCGCCAAGAAATTTGGTTCACCGACATTGAAGTTCTTAATAAAGACACCGGACAACCATATATCACCTTGGTCAATAAAGCCGAACAACGATTATTAGAATTGGGAGTGAAACAAATCCACGCCAGCATATCGCATTCTTCGGGGATTGCAGCAGGAGTTGTGATCATAGAAAAATAGAATAGGGGTAACGCTGTTGCTCAGGTAATCAGGTATTAGGACGTGAGGATAACATTAAGAATTTCATTGCCATGAACCGATTTTCGGGATTCGTGATTAGATAACGGAATTCTCAGCATTGTAGACAGGAAAATGATGAGGTTTTGGACATTCGAATATCGATTCACTATGCGCGTGTCATCGAATTGCAAGGGCATGAATTTATCTGCGTAAGCCCGGTAGCATATATTCTTTGATTGCACCAGGAACCTCCGTTCTGCCCCCCTCGCGTCGGTACTCATGGTCTGCTCATATGTTACAATTCTCATATCGGCTGATTACATCGGTCCTTTTTTCTTATATTTCCCCAAGGATATAAATTTACACCCTACTAGGTGAAAGGAGATGCAAATCATGAATGAAAACCAAACGGACATCAAACCTGAAGTAGAAGTAACCGAACCAATTATCATCAACCTGCGCAAGCAACCCAATAAACGGATAAAAAAGTTATTAAAAGGTCGCGGAAAATTGTGGGTCGAGGTTGTCGAAGTGATTGACGAAGTTCGCATTATGCTTGGTGACGAGATTGAAGGTAAAACCATTCTCCCCATAATATTAGTATATGGGAAAAAGGCTAAGAAGAAACGTATGCGAGATTTGCTCGGGCTGTAAAATAACCTGATCAAACTTCTGCAAAATAATGCCCTGAATTTTCCTAGGGAGAATCTTCGATCACACATTTTGGAAGCTGTTCAGTGGCCAGGGCATGACAATTATAGGCGAGAGGATAGAGACATGTCAGATAAAGAAACCGAACAAGAAGTTGTTCATCAATCTTCGGAGCCGCTAGAGACATCAGAGAAACCCATTGTTATAAAGCTCAAGAAAAAAAAGAAGAAAAAGCGCTATTCACGCGAATTTAAAGAAATCCAGCGCGTGGAACGCCATTTCACCCGTTCATCACTCCGTGCCGCGAAAGCGATGGAAAAAGGGGTTTCATCCTATATTAAAAGGAGAGATAAATCTGCACGGAGTAAGCGAGATGGTGCTGTTATGGGGTTTTTCTCGAATACCGGTTGGGCAACCAGCAGGGCATTTCGGGAAGTCAGCCCTATTCCCTATGACATGGCAAAGGCAATGGATTCAAAAAGCGTCCGCCGCCAACTCCGCAGAGCCTCGCGAGCATTTAAGGTATGGAGCTGGTGACAGTTGAACTTACCTCAAATAAACCACTCCTCAAAAAACAAAAAAGACAAAAGCAAGTCCGGCTCGCGGTCAAAGATGGCCTCATACGGTGGGCCAATAACCATCACCCGCTGATTAATTTCCCAAACGATGCAGAAGGCAGGTATTTATCCGGCACTGGGATAATGACGGGTTTGCCCCGACGCGAATTCATCACGACCGAAACCACTACAGACGTTTCTCTACCGATGATGCGGGATGATACTTTTCCAACCAGACGTAGTAAAGCGGTTGGGCGAATATTCATATGGCTTAAAGCGGCTTTTTCTCTAGTTGCAGGAATTACATGGGACCGTTTGCGCAGGAGGGATTCCACGGCTTCCCGGGCAGCTCGACTACGCCAAACATTTGAAAAGACCGGAGGCACCTTTGTGAACATTGGTCAGCTTCTGGCGATGCGGGTAGACCTGTTTCCATGGGCGCTCTGTGTTGAGTTGTCAAAACTGCGCGACCAAATGCCTCCCTTCCCTGTAGAGCAGGCAATAAAATCCATTGAGAGGAACACCGGGAAATCACTGAACGAGATTTTCCACCAGTTTGACCCGGAACCTATCCTCTCGACTTCTGCGGCTTGCGTTTACCAGGCCTTCCTGGTCGACGGCGAAAAAGTGGCCGTCAAGGTTCGCCGTCCTGGAATTGGCGAACTTTATATGGCCGATCTTAAAGTTCTAGATTGGGTTCTAAGCACACTCGAGTTTCTGAGTATTTTGCGAACGGGTCTTACCCGAGACCTCCGGCAGGATTTTCGGGAATCCATAACCGACGAACTTAATTTTCTTTCGGAGGCTCGTTTTCAGAGTCTGTACCGCCGTGCGGCAAGGAAATCAGGTAAAGGATTTATTACCTCCCCAAGAATATATTTCGAAATTTGCAGCAAGGATGTGATTGTCGAGAAATTTGTTTCTGGCATGTGGCTCTGGGAATTGACGGCTGCCGTCAATCAAAACGATGAAGAAATGCTGGCAGTGGCGAGACGCATGGGGATTGACCCAAAAGTCGTGGCCCAAAGGCTGATGTGGGCCAACTTTTGGGAAATGGATGAACAATTATTTTTTCTGACAAACCCGCACCCAGACAATGTGATTGTGAGTCCTAATAACAAACTAACCTTTTTAGATTTCAGTTCTGTCGGCTCTATAAACGCCGAAAACCGCCAAGCAATCCACCAACTCCTGCAATATGCTTGGAAAAGAGATCCACTGAGTATGGCCCAGGTTTCGCTAATCCTGCTAGAGCCTTTGCCCCCTATTGACGTAATAGGTTTTACCAAAGCGTTAGAGGAGCGCTATTGGCAGTTTCTATATGGTTTGGAAAGCAAACACACAGAGTGGTGGGAGCGCACATCTGCTCGTTTGTGGGTTGGTTTTATGGAGATCGCCAGAGAACATGGAATCACAATAAGCCCAGAGGTGTTGCGCATAATCCGAGCCAGTTTGCTTCACGACACGCTCGCGGCACGCCTCCACCCGAAGATTGACCGGGTCAAGGAATATCATAAATTCTCAAAATTTCGCGCCAGGCAGGCTCGTAAGCAAGTAGAAAAGAGGCTTGATAATCTGTTTTCCCTGGGAATGGATAGCCGGTTTTTTTCCCAACTCGAGAATATTACTGACACAGGTGATCATCTATTCCAACAGCTTCGACGATTTCTCTCAATACCAACATTTAAGTTTAACGCCATTATTGGAAAATATGTTTATGCATCTCTGAAAATGCTCAATCTGCTTGGACAGTGGATCGTCGTCACGGCAGTCGCATTAGGGTTCGTTTATGGGTTGGAGTGGATTTTGTTGGGACAAGCGATAGATATCAGCGATGCTTTATCTCGGGTTGGTACCAACCGTTTCTACCAGTTTGTCGTTTTATTGCTGGTAGTTGTGAACTTTCGAGCCATTCTGATCCGTCTGAGCGACAAAGAAGTTTGAGATGAATGCTACCGCCTCACTGAGAAACAAACGGAAACGACGCAAGCGTGTGCAAAGGGCCATTACTGCTGGCTTGGAACGCTGGGGGGATAAACAACGCGGGGTTAATCCAGCTATCGTTCTATCTCGCCACGGTGATGGCAACTCACCTGCTCCCAATCTCCAGTCTCCAAAGAAGGGTGCTATCAGCGATTCCCTGGACGGTGTTTTGACCAACATACCCAAGCGTCGAACGAGCACCCTATCTGCCAGCGAGATCTCTCTGCCAACCATGGAGCGTGTGAAGTTTAGAACCAGTCGCATCAAAGCAGTTGGGCGGTTGTTTGCCTGGCTTTCGATGATCTTGTTTTTTGTGGGAGGCAATTTGTGGGATCAGTTGCGGAAAAGAGACTGTGAGGCCCGTCGCGCTGTTCGGTTGCGGCGGGCGTTTGAGAGAACTGGGGGAACGTTGATCAAATTCGGGCAGCAAATGTCCATGCGTGTTGATTTCCTGCCATGGGCATACACCGTTGAATTATCAAAGATGTTGGATAGGATCCCGCCGTTCCCACTTGAGCAGGCTATCGAGGTGATAGAGCGCTCCACAGGAAAACCCTGGCAGGAAATCTTCACGGTGTTTGATCCGGAACCTGTCGGTTCCGCTTCAATTGCCTGCGTTTATCAGGCACTGCTCAAAAACGGGAAGAAGGTGGCAGTTAAAGTTCGGCGACCCGGCATCGGTGAATTATTCATGGCTGATTTCAAGGTGCTCGACTGGCTGCTCGATCTGGCAGAGTTTCTGACGATCATCCGCCCAGGTTACACCGGCAGCTTGCGGCGAGAATTTCGAGCTACGCTGCTCGAAGAACTAGACTTCGTCCAGGAAGCGCGCTTTCAAGACATATTCCGCTGCGGTGCAAAAAAGACAGGGATGCGTTTTTTCACTGCTCCAAAGGTCTATTTTGAATTTTCCAACCAGGAAGTAATCGTGCAAAAATACACCTCCGGCATGTGGCTCTGGGAGATGATGTCGGGCGCGGAGCAGGATGAGCCGCGGGCAATAAAGAGGATGCGAGAACTCAATATCGATCCTAAAAAGGTTGCCGAACGTTTTTTGTGGGTGAATTACTGGGGGATGCAGGAAAACATCATCTTCCACGCAGACCCTCATCCAGCAAATATCATCGTTCGGCGCAATAGCAAACTCACCTTTATTGATTTTGGTTCATGCGGTTCCTTTAACCGGGAAAAACGCGCCGCGCTCGAACAAATTGCCGTGTCTTCAGCTAATAATGATCCCGAAGGGATGGCTCGGGGGGCGCTGCGGCTGTTGGAGCCATTGCCCCCGGCGGATCTAAAAGAATTAATGCACGTAGCAGAGACCGAGTATACCAGGGTGCTCCACGTGTTTAACAGCAAGCGAAAACACACCGAATGGTGGGAACGCACCTCGGTTCAACAGTGGATGAGCTTCTTTAAGTTTTCACGGGCCAACAACATCCCGTTGACCATACACACCTTGCGAATGGTGCGCGCCACCCTCTTGTATGACACTGTTGCCGTGCGTATCGATAGCCAGGTAGACCGATTTGTGCAATATAATAAATTCCTTAGATTTCGAGAACAACAGGCCCGAAAACGTTTCCGGAAAAACGTCGGAAGAAGGGTGAAGCGCGGCCTGGACGATACCGTCTACCTAGCATTGGATGAGATTGCCAAGACCAGCGATATCCTGATGAATCGCGCCCAAGCTATGCTCTCATCCCCTGTGTTGAATTTTGGCTCCCTCGTGGGGAAGTGGGTTTTTACGTTATCAACTGTGATTAAGCTGCTGGACGAATCTTTTTAGTTACCGCCCTCGCTGCCGTTATTCTCGCGGGTGTTCAGTTTGCCGGTGGTAACGATATAAGCATCACCAATCTGCTGTTGGAAGTGATTACGAATACAGCCTACCTGCTCGTCGTGGCGGTGTTGGTCGTCGCCAACGCGCGCCACATTCTTTTCCGATTGGGGGATTGGGATACATAAGAAAATATACTCTGTAGGGTGAGTGTTCCAGCCTTCGGTGCTAAACTAGAAATGTAACTACTCGGGCCAGACCTGGCAAGCTATTGAAACCCAGCAAGTTTGTTGGCTTAGAGAAAAACTATGCGCATGAGGTATTAAACCCTACGCGGTTTTGCCCGAACCCACCGCCCAACCCAGTTGGTTGGCGGTCTTGATCACAACTATTCTCGAACTGTTTTTCCAAACTGACTTTCCCCCAATTGCGACTCAATCACAAATATGGCCGTCAAGACATCATTCGATTGCATAGTTTAGGTTGTAAGATGATCAAAAAATGACATTGGAGGACCGTTTGTTTCACTTTGGTTTTGGTCATTAACCAGTAGTTATGTCGCTAAGAGTGGCAGCAACTCTTGTGGGACAATTATAACTCCCATGATTCCTGGTGGATAAGCTAATTAGCCAGCACAGGGATATGATCCGCATCAAGTCTAAAAGGAGTGTGTTTGAGGTTAGGAGATATCTGGGGCAGCTTGCTCTGCCAGGATAGGATCCCAAAAATGATTGATTGCAACATATTGCGTATCTGCATATATTGAAATAGATTTGACATGACATATTTTTGAACCGAAGGCTTTTGACGCGTCTTTTTCATAACTCTTGAAACCATCTGGGCTTCTTCCGGCCCAAGTTGGGCGATCCGCCGAACAAGCTTGGCAGTTTTTTGTACCAACTCGCGGTTTTGGGGCTTGGTATCTACTCTACGAATTCGACCGGGTGTTTTTAGATTGTCAATAAACCGCAACATACGTTCCTCAAAAGTATTGGGGTGGTACAGCCGGTTGCCCAACCAACGCAGTCCGACAAATAATTCATCTCTGGTCATTTGCTTGGGAATGATATTTGTTTGCCAGGGGGTTGTATTGGCCCCGGTTTCGTTCAGCGACTGTAAACGATTCGCTTGTTTTAATCGCTTGTGAAGCGGGGTTGAACTGGGAGCCACCAAAGCACTCAATATAAATATTGGCAGAGATGTAGACATGGCAAATTCATATTGACGTTCAAAAATGTCCAACCCATCCGCGTCAAATCCAATAATCATAGCCGCCGTAACTGAAATGCCTTGATTTAAAAAACACTGGATTTCTTCGATTAAGTTAACACCTACATTTTGCAGCTTATTCGTTTCTCGCAAACTGTCTTCATTGGGGGTTTCAATCCCAATGAGAACCTCAGTCAGGCCTGCTGCAAAGCATAATGCTAAAATTTCATCTTCGTTGGCTATATCAATAGAAAGTTGAGTGCTAAAATTTACCCTGCCTTCCGTTTGAGATTCATTCCAATCGCGTAAAGCAGCCAATAGCTCTTTGGTACGTTGACGATAAACTGAAAAATTATCATCAGCTAGAAATATATTTCGGTAGCCAAATTTGTACAACACTTCCAGTTCTTCCAATACCTGTTGAACAGACTTATGCCGTTGTCTTCGACCAACATACTGCACAACTTCGCAAAACTCACATTCAAATGGGCAACCTCGTGAAGTTTGAATACTGCCCTGTAACGCTTTGTCATTGGGATACAAATCCCAACGAGGAACAGGAGAGAGAGTTAGGTCAGGTTGCCCCCCCACGTACTCAGCCTGCCACCGTCCCCGCCGAAGATCATCAAAAAGTTGGGGTGCAATACCTTCAATTTCACCCCGCACTAAGATATCGCAGTACGGACGAACAGCTTCTGGAGCCAAAGATGCGTAAGGGCCGCCAATTATGATAGTTTTTCCTTTCTGCCGAAAAGAACAAGCTAATTCTATAATATTGCCGACCTGGCTGCTTTTTCCCGTAATGCCGATGAAATCAGCAGGGTGATCAAGGTTAACTTTAGAAATGTGCTGGTCACATAACTCCACAATAAAATCATCAGGAACAAGTGCAGCCACTGTAGTGATCGCTAAATCCGCTACCAAGGCCACTGCTCCCAAATCCTGGTACGCAAATACATCAGCGCTGTAATATGTAGAAAAATCTGGTTCGGGGTTAATCAGATAAATGGATTTGGACATTTTTGGTTTGTAGTATAAGTTTTGGCGATCAAGTTTATCTTGAAAAGTATACCAACGTTTTTGCTTTATTTGGACTTCATTTTTCGGTGAAATGGCAACTTGTTCAAAGATTGAATATGATGTGCCCAAGCTACAATCGTTTCTAGAGCATAACCATACCGGCAAAATTCAGGTTCAGCATACACATAACATTCGGCTGCATATGCATTTTTCCGAACGGAAAGGCAAGAAGATACTATTTTTTCATTGCGGTAGATAGCAAAAGTGTTTTCTTCAATTTTATCAAGTGGTTCGGCTTTTCTGTCTTGTTCAGGGACCGTATACCGCTTTCACCCTAATATCAACATTGCATGCTCCACTGTCAGTCACATCGCCATGAATTATATAATAATCATCGATGATGTTTCCCCATTCACTGAGACTTTTGCTGGGAGTCATTAATGTTCCAATACAAACCACATCATCATCAGAGAGCGAATCATGATCGACCAGCATCATTTCAAAGGTTAGCGCATCTC
>PVMK01135223.1_pt1 | contig 19446 bp, 22 predicted proteins | sample 1853481 | NCBI WGS metagenome assembly PVMK01 (sample SAMN08533507, study PRJNA380276) | Marine sediment metagenome, whole genome shotgun sequencing project. | reverse complement strand
TGGCCTCTTGGCTCGTCGGCTTCAGGCTCCATCCTTCCAGGCCCGGTTGCCATAGCGGTCGATGGAGACCACGTCCTCGATAGGACGGCGGGTCGTGGGGCCGTAGCGGCCGATGGGCCAGCCCACAGGGATCACGACGCAGGGGGTCACGTTCCACGGCAGGCCAAGGGCGCGGCGCGCGGCGAACGAGTTCCAGAGGGGCAAGGTGATGAGGGCGGCGCCCAGACCGACGGCGCGGGCGGCCAGCAGGAAGTTCTGCACCGAGGGATAGATGGAGCCGTAGAAGCTGGAGGCGGCGATGCTGGGGAAGGGCAGCCGCATCCCCTTCAGGCAGGCGACCACCAGCACCGGGATCTCCTCGAAGTGGTCCGCCTGCCATTGCACGGCCTCGATGACCCGCAGCATCTTGGGGTTATCGCGATTCGCCTGGCGTCCCAGACGTCCGTAGAGGTTGAAGGCGCTCCGGTTGATGACCCCGAGCTTTGCCTTGACGGCGCGATCGCGCACCACGATGAACTCCCAGTTCTGGGCGTTGGATCCCGTGGGTGCCTTGAGGGCCAGCTCGAGCAGTCGGCGTAGCAGGGCATCGTCGACTGGGTCGGGCTTGAGGCGCCGCACGGCGCGCTGGGTCAGCATGGCCTCTTCCAGAGGCATGTCGAGTCCGGGGGTGAGTCCCATTTTTGTTCTCCTCGGCCGACGCAGTCGGGGTCGCCGGCGATCGGCAATGGTATCATGCAAGGCCACCCGCCCGACAGGAGCCCCCTCAATGGCGGTAAATATCGAAAGTTAGTCCTAAGATATTCGTAGTCAACGGGTGCATGTCCCGCTCTCACTGACAGATACCTGCCAGTTCCTACAGTATGGATGAGAACGGGTGAGTATCTATATTGTTCTAGGAGCGGTCATAAGGAGTCTGCGATTTCGATGGGCAGCTAACGCCTACTTTCTGTTATCTGGTCTACACTCAATCAAAGGGCAAGAATTTTCTATTTGGCAGGAAGAGTAATGCACTGGACGTTACAGAAGACTCAATTTTTGTCGATCGGCGCCACAGTGCTGCTGATCGCTACCCCTATATACGCTCAGGAATCGATGGGTCCCGAAGCGCCCGCAGCCGCAGTGGAAGAAGAAAAAAAGGGTGGTAACTATGAGGCCTGTGCCGCTTTCCGGGCGAATATTGATGCAGACCTCGGTGACGTCCTGAAGGCTGGGTGCGAGCCGACCCTGGCTCAGATGTCGGCTCTGATGGACAATCCCATAGGCAACGTGGCCATGATGTTCAACCAGGTGGACGCCTATCGCATGCAAGAACCCGAATCCGGCCACGAAGAAGACCAGTTCAACTATATGATGCTGTTTCAGTTCCCCAAAAAACTCAACGAGAACTGGAACCTGATCAACCGGGTGGTGCTAAATGTACCCAGTGTTCCTCTGGAGCAGAATGACATCGACGACTTTGTGCCACCCTCAAGCTTCGGTGATGATTTCGACTATGGCACGGGTCCCGGCGACAACCCCATATCACCACAAAATATGCCACTGCCCGTAGAATTGTTCGACGGCCGCACCACAGGTTTCGGAGACATATACTACGTTGGCCTATTTGCTCCCAATGAACCCACAGTGCTGAGCAACGGTGCCAAGTTTCTGTGGGGCCTGGGCTTCGATGTGGGTCTGGACACCGCCTCCGAGAATGTTCTGGGTGCCGGGAAATACAGTGCCGGCCCCTCTGCCCTGGCGGTCTACATGGGAGAGAAATTTAAGGGTGGGGCGCTGGTACAGCACTACTGGGATTTCGCTGGCGATGGTGATCGCAACGATGTCAATATGAGTAACATCCAATACCTGTATTACTGGAGCCTGGATGAGGTCACCTCAGTCGGCGCTGGCCCTAATATCCTGATCAACTGGGACCAGAATAGTGATAACCGCTATACAGTACCCGTGGGTATCGGCGTTAACCGCACCTTTCAGTTTGGCAAGGTACCGGTGAGGATTGGCCTTGAGTACTTCAAAACTGCTATCTCACCCGATGACGTGGTGGCCAGTGACTGGAGTGTGCGCTTCTATGTAATACCGGCCGTGCCCGCGGCGCTGTTTGACTGGATGCAATAGCCCGCTTTCGCCTACTTTGAGACATTAGTGCCGTGATATGCTTATGGCAGAAAGTTACTCAAATCTGTTCAATTTTGGATATAGTGAATCGGTGTCATACGGAACGGTTCCGTATACATAGCTCTGATGAGTATCTGATGAAGCCGGGAGTTGAGCATTGACTAAGAAGGATAAGGTGAGTCCGAGGGAAAAATGGCCCGTCGCTCAAATTTACAAAATTACCTATCCCACAAAAAAGATATACATTGGTAGCCAGCCGTATCTTAGTCATTCCTATTTTGGCTCTCCGGACCGAGACCTAGTAAATGAGGACTTTCTGAAGCTACCTGATGAAATCCGAAAAAACTATACTTGTAGGAAAGAGATTCTCTGGGAGAAGGAGAATTGCACTGATCAGGAAATGTTCGCTATGGAAAACAAATTGATAGTGGAACATCAATCAAACAACCCAGAAATAGGGTACAACAGGCGGCCAAAATACTGTGAACCAGGTTAATTCAGTTTTTCTAGGCAGCAGGTCGAACCTGGCCTGATGTCGGCTTTCACCTAACTCCTGCCGCTTGGACTATTCTTGTTTGGTGACCAATAAAGGGGGATTGAAATGACCGCAGCGGAATGGATGGAACTGTATACATCGTCAAGTGCTAATGGATTGATGGCCCAGGCGACTCTTCTCACCTTGGTAAGTGGTTACACCATGGTGGCCTATATAGCGGGCACAAAACTAACCACACTTCAGGTTTCTCTGGCGAATTTAGTTTATGTTGGTGGTTCGACCAGCACATTGGTTTCAAACTATGTCAGTGTACTTGAAGCCTTGAACGCAAAAGCACAAGCAGCCGCATTGGAACCAAATCTACCTTCGTGGGTCACCGCAAGCCACATGAGTTTCTCCGGGCTGGCTGCCTTAGTGGCTTTACTAAATGCTTCATTCATTGTCGCATCGCTCATATTTATGTGGCAGGTCAGACGCCCCAAGACCGAATGACTGTTTTGTGGTGGGAACGGCCGTTCTGTCCTAAACTTCTGCCATTTCGACTATTCTTGTTTGATGACGAATAACAAGGGGGATTGAACGGACGATAGATAAGACTCTGGCCCCACACATCGAAACGGTGGAGCCGACACAGCATTGAGGAATAGGCGGGCGGAGCAATTTATTAGCTAGACTAGAACCCATAGGAAAACGAAAAGACACGCAAAAACAACAATAGTAATAGGAATCATAGAATCCCTCCACAGCGTTAGTTTTCTCCTATAGAACATTAGGTGACCAGCAGAAAAATAGTAGACCAGCACATGCCCTGATTGGAGCATGGTCCCGTATTAGTCGGGGCGGGCTGAACCCTTCACAGGCTAGCGCGAGATGCCTGCTGCCCCTGTATCGAATGTCCGGTTTGTCCTATGAGCGGCCGTCCACCAGATGAGATACACTCCAAGGTGAGGGGCCGCCTTTTACACAAAGCAGACACTGGTGGCATTGAGAACCAGGCGCGTAATTCTCTGTATGTAGCTGTTAGCTGTCACAAAGAATATTAACCCTAAAAGGAGAGTGAACATGAAAACAAAACAATTATTCACAGTAGTAATTGCTGAACTGATGCTGGCTGGACTGATTACAGGGTGTGACACCGAAGCGCCCAAGATGAAAGTGACTACTGAAAACAATAATCAGGCTAAGACAGCAGTTATTGTTACGAGAGAAAATTATCCAACGGTTGAAACTTCCAGACAGTTTGTCATTCAAATAAAAAATGCCAGCGGCATTAATAAGCTTAATAAATTTGATGGCATTGCAAAAGTAGACAATCAGCCAATTATTCGCTTAAACCAGGATACCGTTTACACTATGGGTGTTGTAGATGCTTCTAAAGGTGCGACGGTCACTGTTCCTGATGCGGGTGAGCGTTTTATAAGTGTCACATTTGTTGATTCTGACCATTATGTTCATGCCGCTAAATACGGCGCAGGCACTTACGATTTCCCCCAAGACACCGACTACATTTATGTTTTGGTGCGTATTGGCTCAGAAACCGCTAGCGCCGAAGAAGATGCGATTATCGCTAAGCTTCAAGATAAAATTGTGGTAAAAGCTAATTCTGCAATCCCATTCACTCCGATAAATTATGATGAAGCCTCCTTTGAAGCAACGCATAAATTATTGTTGTCTGAATTTATGACAGGCAAGCATGATCCGAACACCATGTTTAATGTAAAGGGCACTGTAAATGAAGAAGCTCGCCAGGTGGGTTCCGCTATCGGCTGGGGCGGCGGCCAAATGATTGACAACATCTGGACTATGTATCCTGATTCAAAAAACTTTAGTTGCCAATCAACAACTTTTGAAAATCCTAAGAATAAAGGTGGGTTTTGGTCAATTACCGCATACAGCAAAGACGGTTTCTTATTCGCCAAAAATAATATCAACTCGTATCGCGCCAAGTTAAATGACGACGGAACTTACACCGTTCGGTTTGGCTGTGAGGGCCAAGCGAATAATATCGACACTAAAACCGGCAATGATACAGGATCTTGGAATGCCATATTACGAGCTTACAGGCCTTCAGAGTTAGTGCAATCCGGTAAGTGGCAGCCGCTAGAGAACATAAGAAATAACTAAGAGAATTGGCCACCTGTCTGCGCCTCTACAACCCACTGCAGCCCTGGTTTGACAAGACTGGGTGAGATCGAATTGGTGAAGTAAGTTCAATGCACATCAGCTAACAATCGGTTGCAGCGGACGGCGTTACTGAGCGTCCGCAGTTGGCACAAAGCGGCCTCCCAAATTGCTAAAATCAGCTGATTCTCTATGACCGCTGTGTGGTGAAAGCGGCCAATGGTGCTTCACTGGATTGGACACTATCTGTTGGATCGAGACTACACTCGTAAGCAGATGAGCAAATTCTGAAAAACCTGACTGGTTGTTTTTTGATCAGTGTAAGATATCAATGGCCGCTTTGTTCTAGGAACGGACATTTGGGGTATTATGTGGCCAGCGTCCGCTCTTTACACTAACCGGCCGCTCATGAACCCGATCCCGGTATTTCAATAGACCTGGTCGCATTGATAAACTTTAGATGTCATGGAATTAAAAGTATGAACTGGGATGCAGTTGGTTCAATCGGCGAACTCATTGGAGCGGTTGCCGTTGTCATTACATTGATCTTTCTCACTGTTCAACTCAAACAGAACACTAGGAGTATTCGAGCTTCGACTCGGTCACAGCTTACTGAGACGGTCTCGAACACCTTGGCGACGCTTCAAAACCAAGACTTTGCATCTGTAATGATCGCCGGGATGAATAATCAAGAGTCTCTTAGTGCTGAGGATAGACTCCGTTTCGGGTCATTTTTGCTTCGACTTTTGCGTGGCTGGGAGGACGCATACTTCCACTGGAGAGATGGTGACTATGACGAAGGCGCATGGCACTCGAACCGTGCCTTCATGCTCGATATGCTATCGATCTCGGGGATCAAAGGCTATTTCAATACGAGAAAAAGTTGGTTGGATGGTCGTTTCGTGGCTTATATCGAGGAAGAACTCACTCAGTACGAGAGCGAAATAACACTCGAATACATCGGGGAAGTATCAGATGAGACCTCACAGTAGCTGACGCATACGCCTTGTGAGCGCCGGATTTTCGGCTTAGCCTGGCATTAGCGAGCAACTTCCAGTTCAGGGCTCAAGCCTCAATAAATCGTATGACCGCAGTTGGCACGGAGCAGACGCTGGCCAGATCAGGTAGAATCGCGGTGAGCGGCCGCTGTTTACTCTATATAGTCCGCTGGTAACCTGTGGAGGAAGCGGGCTTCGGGGTCGGCTATCGTCGACACAAAGCAGACGTTCGTTAAAACCCGGATTTCGGCTTTTCAAAGGAATTATTTCCGTATAACTTACTGTTATGTTTCAAATACCGTTTGCTTGGCAAACGTTTAATATCAAGTCACTAAAAGTATAGGAGATATTTATGGCTAAGGGAAAAGATGCAAAAAAAGCAGTAAAAAAGAAAGCTGAAAAAACATTGAAAGAAAAACGCAAAGAGAAAAAAGAAAAGCAGTCTAGTAAACGATAAGCAAGCTTATCCACTAATTATGCGTTGTATGCACAACTAGACTAAAATTTGTTTTTGTAAAGGTGATAGCAAAAACAGAATACTATTATTCACCATAAAATAAAGAGAACGTTATGAGTAAAGGTACAGTTAAGTGGTTCAACGCTGATAAGGGCTTTGGTTTCATTACACCCGAAGATGGCGGAAAAGATCTTTTTGTTCATCATTCAGAGATACAGAGTGGCGGTGGTTTCGCAACACTTAATGACGGCCAGGCAGTTGAGTTTGAAGTTGGGCAGGGTCAAAAAGGTCCGTGTGCAAACAAGGTTGTCCCACTTTAAGTTGCACACATAACAAGGCCAGGCAGCAGGGACGTCACCTACGGCGCCGCCTCTGCCGGCTGCGTTATTGAGCGTCCGCTGTTGGCACAAAGCAACCCCCTGAGTAGCTAAAAATCCGTGCTCCCGAAGGGCCGTTATGTAGTGGGAACGGCCGTTACAGTCCTAGGAAGGGTCATTTGCGCTGTGATATGGTGGCCGGCAATAAATACGACTCGTAATTCAGACTGGAATGGAAGATTTCACTTATTTTGGATTGGCTCGCGCCCTTCATGTCGTGGGTGTGGTGCTTTGGATCGGTGGCGTGGCTTTCGTTACAACTCACTCTGATGCCTGCTCTGAGAGCAATGGCCAATGTGGATGAGCGATTGGCGCTTTTCGAACAATTGGAGGGAAAGTTCGCATTCCAGGCTCGGATAGTTACCGTGATTACGGGTTTGACCGGCTTCTACATGGTGGAATATATGGGGGCCTGGGATCGCTACCAACAGATGCAGTTTTGGTGGGTCCACATGATGACGCTGATTTGGTTGATTTTCACCGTGATCCTGTTTGCTCTCGAGCCATTAGTTCTTCACCGTCGCTTTAAGCTGCTGGCCACTGAGAACAGTGACAGGGCGTTTGCATTGCTTCATAACATGCACAAGATCATTCTGGGCCTAAGCTTGATCACAATTTTTGTAACCGTGGCCGGTGTACATGGCCTCGTTTTGATCTAATCGGTAATAGTCGATTCCAGGCTACTGAAAGGTCCGCTCCGTCCTACTTTGAGACATTCACCAGTTCAAGCCACTGGCAAGAAAAAGCCCGCACTGAGACGGGCTATCTAAATGCAGTGCTATTTAGACTTTTTACGTCTTGACCACCCAAGGCCAGCGAGGCCGAGGCCGAACAGGGCAAGCGTGGCCGGTGCAGGTACTTGGGAAGAGGCGTCGATCCGAATTCCAATATCTAGGCCGATGGCTTCGATGTAACCAGAGTTGCCGCTATTGTAGGACGCATATGCACCAAGCGGACTAGAAGCGGGAGAAGGCATTGCTGCATTATTCATCGTCTGGTCACCTGAAACTTCGAACGCTAACCAATATGTGCCAGCGGTCAAAAACCAGTCAAGACCAGAGGCGCCCTCCCAAGCTGCTTCAATACCGTTAGTAGATGAAAATGCGCTGGGTGATCAGCTTCCCCTTTCCCCTGCGCTATCTGTTCGCCGCCCACCCACAGGCGATGGGTAAGGTGCCGGGATCGTTTACCGGGCGATTTCCACTCACCTGATACACAAGGCCGGCTTGAAGCGCAAGGAGGGCGCCACTGGAGCCGTGACGCTGATACAGCGTTTCGGCTCCGCTCTGAACCTCAATATTCACTTCCACATCCTGTTCCTGGATGGTGTGTACACCTATCGCGACAATCGCCCACCCCGCTTTCAACGCGTCAAGGCACCGGATAAAAGTGAGCTGGAGGACCTGGTTCAGCTGATTAGTCAATCTCTTTTCGCGGGAAAGGAACCCGCGTTACCACAGTTCAATCAGCAGGGACGCCACTGAACAACCGGTCGGCATGGACTCCTGTGAGTTACAGTCTGGAAACGACCAAAAGAGATCTGCAAGTGGACCAATGCAAGCGCGATTTCAGCACACTCGGTGGCCATCGCCCGGTTCAATTCATGTAAAGCATCGGGATGCTGGAAGGAAATTTCCCCCTATAGCCCCTTTATTTGCCTTATACTTTGATTTTGTCACCGAAAGGACATTCTTGATGAAAATTCGACACGGTTTGTTAGTTATTATTGCGTTCCTGCTGCTGGCTTGCTCGAAGACCGAAGAGATAGCTGTTGCAGAGCCCGGTAGTAAGCCAGGCAATATTCAGGTCGAGACTGCAGCGGATACACAACCGTCCGGGCTGGAATTTACGGAGGAACAAGTAGAAGAATACATCCGCCTGTTCCCCTATCAGGATACTTACAACTATGCCAAACGCTACACCGGGGGTGATCCTTCGAAGCTGAACTCCTGGGTACTCGGTGCCGAGCCCAGCCTGGTTAAAGCTGGGGAGGACAAGGTGGTCCGTATGAATAATGACACATTCTATAAGATGGCCTTCGTCGACTTAATCGAGGGTCCCGTTTACATCGCCGCCACGGTGACAGATGAGTCAAGATTCGTTTCATTCCAGTTGATGGATGATCGAAATGCCAACTACTACAATATTATTTTTCCCAATGGGGAATATACGCTCTACTATGGCGAAGCTCCTGAGGATGTTCGTGGCGAAGGCATTGAAGTGCCCTCCAAATTGTCCGTTGTGATCGTGCGAGTAGAAGTCAAGAACCCTGGCGATGTCGATGACATCACCGCTGCGAAGGAGGTCTTCCATACAATCACCATTGAGGGACATGAACCGGGCAGCTTTCCACAGGGCGACGTTCTCACTCAGTTCCCTGATGCTGTTGCCGAAGAGGCGCATTACCGTATGGACGAGGTGTTCAAAAAGACACCTTTTCGGCTGACTGTCGTTGGTCCCGGGAAAGCTCCGGGGGACAACATTTCCTACCTCAGTCACTCTGCGGGAACCAGGGGCGGCTGGGGAGGGCCTGGCACGAAGCACAGTTCCTATGAAACGATCAATGTGGGACGCGACCAAAACCCGCTTGTTGGCGCCAACGGCACTTATACTGTTACCACAGAGGCTCCTCCAGTGAACGCCTTCTGGTCACTCACCGTGTACGACAGCGAACGTGGTGGGTTTCTTCATCCGAACAAGTATGATCGTTACCACATCAATGGCACATTGGCGGTCGCAAACGATGACGAGACCTATACGTTCCTGTTCAAGCAGGATTGTGCTCTGGAGGATATCAATTGCCTGGAAGTACCCGCTGGCCGCTTCGATATAGCCGCGCGCTACTATTTGCCCACGAAAGCGATTAGGTCAGGTGATTGGCTGCTGCCACCATTGGAGTTGGCAAACTAGTCAGCGAGACCGCAGTACCCCCAAAAGTAAACTTGCCGATACCTTTGCGCCCTATGCAAAACCACGCAGCAAAAGTTCTGGTCTACCCCTTTTGTTTAGTGCCCTTTATTTAGGAAAAGGAGCCCCAGGATCTGCCTCAATCGATGCCTCGAAATCATCTAGCACTTTCCACAAAGGGCCATCTACCCAGGTGTCGTCGAGATAGAATTTTTCCGGCTCTTCCTCTTTTGGGTCTATGAGCAGATTGTAGATTGATGAATAAGCCATGTTCGTGACCCCATAGTCTGCACCGATTTCCTTAGTGAGTATTTTCCAATTACGCCACTTCGCACCAAAAAGTTCGTTGCCGATGTAGATAACGATGGATTCCCGAGCGGATTTCTCCGACTTTCCGGTGAAGAAATCAGATTGGTCAACACCATCGATTACTCTATCTTGCGGAATCTTGCCGTCTACAAAATTCGCCAGGGTGGGAAACATATCTATCAGGTGGACAATGTCGTTTGAGACTTGCCTGGCGGGGATTACCCCGGGATAGCGGACCAGGAAAGGCACACGCAGGGAGAAGTATAAGGCAAATAAAGGGGCTATAGGGGAAAATTTCCTTCCAGTATCCCGATGCTTTACATGAATTGAACCGGGCGATGCAGTGCACCCGGGATTGCAGTATCCCCTTCATAGAGCACACCGCTCAGATCAAAAAGTATCGCATTGATCATCAATCGCTCCCCTTGTCTCGCCATCGCTGATCCAGGAGTCGACGCCCATAAATTCCACGGCGAACCTCTGCGTTGGCAGATTGCCAGTAACAGTATAGACAACACCTAAACTGCAGCACCGCCCGGAAACCACCCTTCTGGGGCTTCCGGGGGCAGTTTACTTAATTCTCTTGAGGTAAATTCATAGTCCAAGAGTGAGAGTTAGGTAAGCTGTCACCGCGAGTCCACATATTGTGGAACGTGTAGCCGACGACCAACTCATTGCCGCTCATTTTCAGGTAAAGCTAATTTGTTGTCTCTAGTTTTTCTCGATGCATGCAGTGTACAATTTAGCGCCGTTGTAGAGACGTTCATATACACAATATAGGAAGAAACCTACTTTGACGTCGCAAAAAGCCCATAGATATTTAGGGTACTGACAAGTTAACTTATTTTTGCTCGGAAAGTGGAAATTCAGAGCAGGTAAATCAAACAAATTGGACTCAAAGTGGGACATGACGAAGTGTTTCTGGTCACTTGAGCCCAGTTTGTGTAGCACCAGCCCATGACCTCAAGTTAACTTGTCATTAGTACCCATCGGCGGGCTGGCGCTTGCGCCTTCGTTGGGCTCTGCTATCCTGTTTGGTGTGGTAACCATTCTGGCCCCGTGGATGATTCTGCAGCCGGGCATGGGCGCCGGGTTCTTCGCCAGCGCCACCCCAAATCCTCCACTGACGCGCGCCATAAACATGGTTGCACACTCAATTTTTGGCCTGGGCTTGTATGCGGGCTGGTGGTTGTTGGCACCAATTATCTAAGGCCAGCATACGGTTCGATCAAAAAGCAATCACATCTAAACCCGGTAGTATTCAAAGCAACCGACAGGAGTAACCAAATGACTCATTACCTACTGATTCAATCCAGAGACCCCTTCGAAGCCGCTACAGTCAAACAGGACTATCAACTGGCGGGTGACCTGGCTACAGCTGGCCATCAAGTAACTCTGTTCTGCGTCCAAAATGGTGTCTTGCCAACGCGCAAGGCCGCGGTACCCGATGCACTCACAGAATTACCGATAAAGGGCGTTACTTTGCTAGCCGATGATTTCTCACTAAGGGAACGTGGCATTGCAGAGGACCAACTGGCAGATAACATCGAGGCCGCATCACTTGATCGGGTTGTTGATCATCTGGCGAGCGGCGCCAAAACTCTTTGGTTATAGGAGCGACAAATCATGAACGAACAAGATACGACACTAACTTTTTGTCTAATGGACGGTCCCTATGAGCAGGACCGTATCTTCACAGCATTTCGGATGCTGGATATCGCAGCTCATCGTGGCTACCACATCAACGTTTTTGCCTATGAAGGGGCGGTCAGCCTGGCATTTGCGCTGCAACAAAAGCACCCCAATGCGGTGCATGGCCGAGATGTAGAGGAAGAAGATCACCCCCTGCCGAAAGACTGGATTGCCGGCCTCTTTAAGACCGCCGCCGATAACGGCGGCAAGCTCACCTGGATAAACTGCGGGCTCTGTGTCGATGAACGCGGCGTGGGTGATGCGATAGAAGGCTGTGAGCGTGGCACGCCGGCCAACCTGTGGCAGTGCGCCACGGAATCCAGCAATACCCTGATAATCGGTACTCGTTAGGAGGAACTATTATGAAAACCCTACAAATTATCAACTCAGCCTATCGCTGTACGATTGAGGAACAGGACGACCCCGTGGTCTGGATCACTCACGCAATGAAAGGCGCAGGCGCCGAATTGGATACATTGCTACGCGGCAACGCGGTGAACTATGCCGTAGAAAAACAGTCGGTTAGCCAGTTTAGCATCGGCGGTGTCGAGCAGACTCAGCCTCCCAACCTCCCCAGAGATATCATGAGTTTGCGGGCAAAAGGTATTAGTGTTTTTTTGGTTGAAGAAGACTGTCGCGAGAGAGGGCTCACACCTGAAGACCTGCTAGACGGAATGCAGTTCGTCTCGCGAGCCCAGTTGGCAACGCTGTTTGAGCAATATGACCAGGTATGGAATTGGTAGTAGTGTGGGACCCACATGACAAGTTTAAGTATAGGCGATGATGATGAAACTATCGCTTGTCGATACATTGCGAACAGCGTGTAAATCGGCATGGTGTTTTGACCCGCTTTCGGCGCCGGTTCGTCTGCTATGTCGTTGAATTTCTATAATGCCGTGGGTCAATATTCGACGCCGATTTACAGTTTGTGTGCAATACCGCATTAAGGGCGCGTATAAACCTCAATATGGTACTGCCAACTTAACTAGGCAGCCGCCTCAACCGCGATAATTGATTGCCGTACTTCGATTACTTAGGGTAAAGTGGCCAAGAAAAGGGCGTTTGTTCTTCTTATACTCTAGCTGAGCGAGGTATAACAGTCAGCCGCGAAGTGATTCGCCTCTGGTGCATCAAATTCTCATGCGCTCGTCTACAATCTATTCAATCTGAGCCGGCACTTGGTGTCGGCTGAACATTATCGAAATCTCAGGGAAGGTGCGTTTGCTCATTGGGTAACAGTAGTGGCCTGAAGCGGAAGCACCGTAGTGGAGTTCGTTCAGACGTTAAGTTGTCGGTATCCCTGCGAGGGATTCATCGATGGATTAATCGTGCCCGGGCAATTCCTGTCCGGGTCTGATGTTGGGGTACTGCAGCATACTGGCGTTGAGCTGTGCGAGTATTTTACTTATCGGGCTCATCACCCACGTGTGAGCGTAACCTTCGTTGCCCCATAGTTCATAGCTTTCCTTCGGGTCTTCCTTGATATTGAAGACTTGTGGAAATGTATAAGTCTGGACGACTGAATGAGTACTTTCTGCCGCTGCGAAGTGCACTTTCAGGTTGCGCCACTTGACTGCAAATACTGTGTCACCGACATAAGTGATGACGTATTCGCGGTTGGATTTCTCTTGCTTACCCAGCAAGAACGCCGCCTGGTCTATTCCATCAATGGGTCTATCATCAGGGATGCGCGAAGCCTCCCCAACCAGGTTTGCGATGCTTGGATACCAATCCAGGTCGGCGATAATCTCATCAGAGACCCTGCCTGCCTGGATATTACCGGGCCAGCGAACCATGGCCGGTGTCCGCATGCCACCCTCGTAGGCGGTACTGAGGCCGCCGCGCCAGGGGCCGTTGGATCCGCCTACCTCACCAAGGGCGGTACCAGGGGTAGGGTAGTTAGCGGCCCCATTATCCCCGGTCAATATGACAATAGTATTGTCTTCGACAGCAGCCGTTTTTATGGCATCGAGTATCTGGCCGACGTTGTAGTCGACTTCCATCCTGGTGTCCGCATAGATGCCCGCTTTTGATTTGTTCACAAAGTCAGGATGCACGCCCCAGGGTGGGTGAAAATGGGTAAATCCAACAAACACAAAAAATGGCTTCTTCTCTCGGGCCTTCTTTTCGATGAACGCAATGGCTTTTTCAGTCGACTCCCTGTCAAGTGAGTTCTTGGCTTGCTTGTCAAAAAGTCTGACTTTGGTGGATTTCTTGCCTTTTACTCCTTGCCAGATATGAGGTATCTCAGCGACCTTGGGATCAAATTCCGGCGTACTGGTGTAGGCGGCGGCATTGGAGCCCTCGTTGATGCCCCACCATTCGTCGTAACCCTGATCGCTGGGAAGGCGGCCTATGCTGGACCCTATATGCCATTTACCGTACAGGGCGGTAGCGTAACCGGCATCGGATAGCAGCTCTGCAATCGTGTACTCCCACGGCGAAAGGCCATCGGGTTCACCGGGGGCCGCCACCTTCTGTGTGCCCGACCGAATCGGCAGGCGCCCGGTATGTAATGCCGAGCGTGTTGGCGTGCACTGATTTTGTACATTGAAGTTGGTCAGACGCAGGCCCTCTGCGGCAAAGGTGTCGATCCTGGGCGTCATGGTGATACCACCCTGGATACTGATGTCTCCCCAACCCCAGTTGTCCACCAGAATGTATACGATGTTGGGTTTTCCAGCAGCTTGCGCGACGCTTGCCACCAGTGGCGCGAAAGTTAACAGGCACAGCGCAAGGGCGCGGCGAAAACTCGATCTGAACATAGGCTTACCACCTAAAATATAAAGTGTGTATGAGGCAATTCAACAATGCAAAATGTCATTGTGTCCCTTTTTTTGCCGAGGGCAATGCAGTTTTCCTCTTGCTCAGGCGCAAGTAAAGCAGCAGCAAGGGAACCGAGAAGAGAGAGTAAACCAAAACCGTTGAATTCTTCACTGCAAACTCGTAATCCGGCAACAAGATTGGCTGTAGATACAACACCAGGACATATTCGCCGATAAACGAAGACAATGCCAAGTAGCCTCCCACCAGGTGCAGTCTCTTCCACGCCTTGCTACCCAGCTTCTTTACCGCAAAATTATTGGAGGTCAACGCCATCAGACCGACCAATATAAACGTCACACTGCCAGGAAAGAGAATGAACCAGGGAACACTCACCTCGAACCAGGCAGGCGCGGTAACGGATAAACTCAAAATCACCAAAAAATGCACCCACAGGACGATGGCGGTTGATATGCCGTAATAACGGCGGTTCCTGATCAAATAGGCGGTCCAATCCGCCTTGAATATCCGATGCAAAACTGATGCGCCAAAGCTGATAAAAAACAGCCCCATTCCCATTCGCCCCGACGCTCGCAAGAATGCTCTGGACGACTCCGTGATGTCGGATCCATCAAGCATCAAGTATAAGGTAAGCAGGCATACAGCAGTCGTCAGGTAGACAATAACAGGACCAGAGAAAGCAAAGCGGCTACTTTTCATTGAGAGTGCTCCCTTTTTCATAAATCAAGCGTTGAAATCTTTCAGGATTTTTCCGTAGCCAAAATCCATATCGCCGCGAATGAGGTAAGCATCGACCATGCGAATGGGTTTCAGTTTGTAAATCGGCCAAACGTCTGTTTCGTTGGGCATCATCACACTCCCTACCCCTTTATAGATCTCCATTCGGCCACTGGCATCTACCGCCGGCACCAGTTCGGTCGCATCCTCAACATATTGCAGTACCTGAAAAGGTTTGCCCTCCTCGGAGGAGGGAATCATTTTCATACACAAGCCTGGTGGCATTGCGGGTGCCTGTTCAGGGGGGATTTGTTGGCCCACCCGAAAATGTGTACTCACCAGCGATAATCCCCTGGGCCGCTCGCAGGTAGTGAAAACTTCATTGCCTTCCCAGGTAATATCAATATGGGCAAGTTTTTTGGAGTCACCCCAGAATTCGCGACCCGATGCCATCGCCGAATCCGCCGTAACCATTAAAAAATATTCAAACACATGATCATTCCCTTCAAACGTGCACTCGGGGAATATGTAGGTTCCCGCATACGGCATTGGAAAGTCCTCTGAACTCTGGACCAACACCCAGACAATAGCGGGGCCGTCCTTGAGCTCACAACCCACAGGCAGGATATCTTCAACTTCCGCCCTGTCGGCTTCATAACGGTATAGCAGGTGCGTTGCGTTCTTGACCTGAAAAGGCACTTCATAAAGTGGGCTGTGTGCCGGCCCACTTTGCCCGAAACGATCGACGGTGAATTTACCCATGGTGATTTTCTCCTGTGATGTGATGCAGTCAGAACGCGAAGCACGCCGCGTTTAGACTTGCTCAATTAAGTACCTGACCATGATAGCTGGAGGCGTCGGCAAAGCTTGATTAAACGGTTCTCTTATTTGATATTTCGGCTCATCTTTGCTCTCACTGGCGAATACATCTATACAGCGGTGGCTACCGTTTTTTGAGCCAAACTATCAACTATTCGACCCGTCCAATCAATTAATCTCCCGGGAATTTCCTTACATTGTTCCTCCACAATCGCAATGGGCCTGATCACACATACAGGCAAAACGTAACACCAAGCCTGATCATCGGAAGGAGTATGTATGGAAGTTTCACGTGCACTGAAGAAATTGACGCAGCGTTACCCCAATAAGCGGGTATTGGTCACCGGCGCCACCAGTGGCCTGGGTGAAGCCCTGGCCGTTGAGTTTGCCAGTGCCGGCTGGCGGGTCGCAGTTACTGGCCGGAGTATCGAGAAAGCTGATCGCGCGGCAGAAATTGTCTCTGGTAGTGGCGGGGAAGCACTGCCGATCGTCATGGAAGTCACTCACCCGGAGGATTTCGACAAAGCCTTCAAGCGGGTAAATGACGCCTGGGGTGGACTGGATGTTCTGATAAACAATGCAGGCATCGCTGGCACTGGCCGTTTTGAGGATGTAAGCATAGAGTCGTGGGAGAACATGCTCGATACTAACCTGTGGAGTGTCGTACACGGTTGCCGTACGTTCCTGCCGCTTCTAAAGCAGTCGGGTGGCGGTCACATCGTGAATGTGGCATCGGCCGCAGGCCTGTACTGTGCGCCCGGAATGATTCACTACAATGTTGCCAAAGCCGGCGCTATCGCAATTTCGGAAACCCTGCGCGCAGAACTTTCGCCGGAAAATATCCGGGTCACTGTCTCATGTGCGGAGTTTTTCAAGTCGGGACTACTGGACGCAGGCAAAGGCGGCGCAAACAGTTCCACCGGTGAGAACGATCCCATGCAAGCGAGGGCCAAAGCGGATGTTGCGTCCTCTGCATATTCCTCAAAGGACATTGCACGCTACACCATCAGCAGTATGGCGGCGGGTAAGCTCTATTCCCTACCAATGCGCGAGACTCGAATGGGCTGGCAGATCTTACGCCGGTTGCCCGAGACCGGTCGCGCAATGATGGCATGGATGTATCGCAAGCAGCTCTGGAAGTTCGCACCCACTGTGTAGCAGTGGTGTTCATGTGGCGCTGCGCCATTGGCGCCTGGTATTGACGATAGACTGATCGAGGAAAATGATATGTGGTGGTTGTTTGTTCTGATAGGACTGATCTGGGCTGTGCCCTTTTTCTACCGGCGCGCTGCGGATCTCAGTGCTTACGATATGCCGGTTGGGGCATCGATGAGCAGTGAGCCCCCCAGTGAAGCCAGTGGTGATGTACAGCAATGGGTGGACGGAATGACCGCGTCAATGTCGCGGGGCTCTCCCAGGAAGCGGTTGTCCAATTTGCGCAAGTATATGGATGACCTGGGTGACGAGGCGATATTTGATGGCAGCATTATTCCGGTGAATACGGCGCGTGTGAAAGGGGAGTGGTTGCTCGCCCCGGGTGGTGACAGTCGCCGACGCCTGCTATATATCCACGGCGGTGGCTGGATGATAGGTAGCCCCAGGAGTCACCGTACAATTACCAGTAAATATGCCGCCATGACCGGCTGTGCTGTCTTTGCGGTGGACTATCGCTTACTACCCGAACATAAGCGGATCGAAGGAATTGAGGATTGCCGGGAAGCATATCGCTGGATTCTGGACAACGGCCCCGAAGGACTCTCGCCCGCCAGTGAACTGTATGTTTCCGGTGATTCTGCAGGAGGTAACCTGAGTTTGTCTGTGGCTGCCTGGGCGCGAGATAAGGGGCTGCGCCTGCCCAACGCGGTCGTAGCCATTGGGCCGGCAACTGACGCGACGTTTTCCTCTCCCAGTTTTGTCCACAACGCAAACACAGACCCCATGCTGGGTCCTCTGTTTGGCTTGCTTTCCCGGACTCCCTGGTTCCTGCTGTTCTGGATGACGTGGTTCATCAAGCGCATTCACCCATGCGCCCCGGCAATTTCGCCGGCCATGGGTGACCTGTCCGGACTACCGCCAATCCTGATACATGCCAGCGAGGCAGAGATGTTAGTGGATGATTCACGTCGGTACGTCAATAAGGCGAGGGCCAGTGGATCGCCGGTAACTTTGCAACTCTGGCCGCATATGGTCCATGTATGGCATATTTTTGAACACAAATTGCCAGAGGCACGCCACGCCTTTGAGGAAATCGGGAAATTTATTGCGCGGCACAGTGACTCGAACAAAGCTTTAGGGTATGGCTCCAGCAGCGGCTAGTGCCGCAGTGTACTTGACATTTTGGCTCAACGACCTTATTTTGGGCCCTGAGCCAACGCTGATGCCAGGCGTTGGGGGTTCAGAGATCCAGCCCCTTGAAAGCAGTTCGAAATTGCTACTATCGGTCCGGTAAAAAATGACGATCCGACGTGAAAGCCAACCGGGTGTCTGGTTGATCGACGCGTTTCGCGGTATGGGGGTGGACGTCAATGCGTTACTGCGCAATTTGCCGGTCGAAACAGCCCGGCTTCTCGATCACCCCGAATCGATTACAGCAGACGATCTGAATAACATTCTTCTTGCCTGTGAGGAACAAACCGCAGACCAGCACTTCGGTCTGCATCTGATAGAGAGTATTGAGCTCACGGCGATGGGGCTTTATGGCTACTTGCTGCTCAATGCCAGCACCATCGGGGAGTTTCTTTCACTGGCAGAGCGCTACTATCCAATTTTTTATCAAAGTGCTTCACTAGAAGTAACAAGGCAACCCCGGAGCTGGCGGTTGGTGTACCGAAGGTCGGACCTGTCTGCAGTGGACCAACGGCATGACGATGAATGGACTTTGGGTGCTTTCGTAAACACGATCCGTTCCAGACTCGGTTCGCAATGGCAACCCCTTCGCACAACCTTCCAAGGTCCTGCCCCAGAAAACCTCCTGGAACTACAACGGTTTTTTGGCCAGGATCTGTCCTTCAATCAGCCGCTCAACAGCTTCGAAGTCGACGCCGCGCTGTTGGAAATGCCACTCAATGACGCCGATCCCAGGCTACTGCAAATCATACGTGAGCAGGCAGATGAACTGCTGCGCGGCTACAGTGAAACCGAGAGTGTGGAGGCGCAATTGCGCCTGCTGATCATGAAGGACCTGGAACTCGGGCCGCCCAAGGCAGATAACATCGCGCGCCAAATGGGGATGTCACTGAGTACTTTCAAACGCTTTCTGGCCAAGCGCGATCTCGGTTTCCGGGCCTTGCGCGACAGTGTGGTTCGCGAGTTAGCCACACGCGCGCTGGCAGAAACCGATGTCCAGATCAGCCAGGTGGCCATGCAACTGGGGTACAGCGAAGTCAGTGCCTTTAACCACGCTTTCCTGCGCCTGGTGGGACAGAGCCCCAGGGACTACCGGCGCCAGGTCGCCTCTACCTGAGGGATGGAAAAGCGGATGGGAAGTATAAGGCAAATAAAGGGACTATAGGGAAAAATTCCTTCCAGGATCCGGTCTATGGTGTCCTGGTCTTCAAGCAGGCGGTAACTTTGACAGCCCCTCCGCAATGCCCGCAGGTCTCAATGTACCCCAGGGCACCTTCTCTTGATGCTGCGCATCAATTCACCTTGTAC